>Ga0307512_10000753_pt1 | contig 48077 bp, 50 predicted proteins | sample 14_EM_MG_FD_200267 | JGI IMG/M metagenome (GOLD analysis project Ga0307512, IMG submission 200267) | Populus trichocarpa ectomycorrhiza microbial communities from riparian zone in the Pacific Northwest, United States - 14_EM | ecosystem: Host-associated > Plants > Roots > Unclassified | place... | reverse complement strand
TTCCCCCATCTCCTCTGATCTCTCTCTTTCTTGTGCTCAACTCTACCATCACCAAAGAACACCAACATAAGTCATCCGTCTCTATCTCTCCATGCCATAATCATGAGTTAACACCGAGTACAGCATACATGGAGTACAGCATCATCCCAAGATCGACTGTCTCCCGCTCCCAGCCAGTTTCTCATCTCTCGGCGGATGTTGTACTCAACTCTCTACATTCCCACAATTACAAGTTAACCAATGAATAGAGTCTCAGTTGCCATCGCGCCTCCCTCCAAATTGACCGCCTCCAAGTACTCCTCCAATCTCGCTCGATCATAGCCTGCAAGTGCATCTCCAAACTCGGTCGATCACGTCCTCCAAGTGCAGCTCTCAGTTCACTCGATCTCGGCCTCCAAATGCATCTCCAAACTCGCTCGATCACTGCCTCCAAGTGCAGCTCTCAGTTCACTCGATCACGGCCTCCAAGTGCAGGTCTCAGTTCACTCGATCACGGCCTCTAAGTGCAGCTTTCAGTTCACTCGATCTCGGCCTCCAAGTGCATCTCCAAAGTAGCTCGATCACGGCCTCGGAGTGCATCTCTCAGTTCACTCGATCACGGCCTCCAAGTGCATCTCCAAACTCACTCGATCATGGCCTCCCAGTGCATCTCCAAACTCGATCGATCACGGCCTCCAAGTGCATCTCTCAGTTCATTCCATCACGGCCGCCAAGTGCATCTCCAAACTAGCTCGATCATGGCCTCCAAGTATATAGTTAAGGAGCGACGGTGGGTGTACGGATATACAGCGGTAACGGAGGTGGAATGAGCGACGCGGAGTATATATTCGGGAGACCCTGGGGTAGATAGACAGCATCTCATTTTCATCTCATCTTGTCATACAACGAAAATACACACTCTATCTTTCCCAACTTTTGGTCTCACTCGCTCTTTCCGAGATTTCGTGGATCTACACAATTGCATGGATCCTCACGGCCGTGTAGTATCATATCTTCTCACCTTCTTCCTACGCTTCTCGAGCGTAATGTAGAAGCAACGTGAGGAGAGATTTTCGCAGCGTGACCAATTGCATTGCAATCTCGATGAAAGCGTGTACCCAATGAACCCATTCCGACATATGGTCACAGTTGGCCACAACGCCAGAGTGTTTGTTTAAAATAGGAGACCGACAGAGCGAGAAGAAACGGAGATCGGAGGGCGATATGCAACGCGACGCGTGGTATTGACGCCAGGCGCGGAGTAAACCGCCACCGGGGTGTCTCTGACGGCTCTGACGGAGCGCGTCCACTCTGACGGAGCCATTCCACTCGGACGGAAATGTTTTTTGCTGATGCTCCATCCGGTCAGAGTGGTAATCATCGAGATTCGGATTAACCTGCCCACAGTTCTGTGGTGATTCAGGCGGTGAATACCAATAGAGCCTGGCGGTGCGAAATAGACCTGCTGCGCGATAGCTCCGTCTGGGTGTTGTTTCAGCCAAATTCTCAGGCATTTAGTATTTTTCATCACCACTGGACAAATCATGTGGATCAAATGATGATTGACCAGATTGAGAAGGCATTGCAGAATGAATGAAGTGATTGCTCTGTGGTTTTTGATGTTTAGTTACCGACAATCGTCTGTGTTTGGCGCAGTTTTCGTTCTCCACATACATCAACAATGCCTCTTGGTATTGGGTAGTATAAGATGTCTTGACCTCAGGATTGAGATCCATTCCCTTGTCCCATTTCCTGAACGATCGCAACTTGCGAAAAGGGTCGAGAATATGTGCTGAAATAAGAAGCTTACCCGTCGTTGGAGTGACTTCAGGATCATATTTGGACAGCTTTTGTCGCGCAAACTTCTCAGCGAAGTATAAAGCTTCTCTCTACTAAGTTTCCTTCCGATCTAAAGCTCCCGAATCGCCATCCATATGATCGAACATGTCATTATGGACGGTGATAACATGATGCAATGTGACCATATATCTTTTCAACATCCAGAGAGTCCAGTATTGGAATGGCATTAACACTTGTTATGGGTCTCGAAGTCTAAGAGATGGAAGAAAGAGACGGAAATTGTTACATGCAGGATGAGTCTTATTCTGTATGTAATAAACGACAAACGATACTATGTTGACGAACGACAAACGATACGATATTGAAGAACGATAAACGATAAAATGTTCGCAAACTATAAATGGAATTAAAGAGATGCACACTCGTGATGTGCGGGAGCTGTTGCTGACAAAAAAAGAGTCCAAGGGAATACAGCGGCCTGTAATAATACAGAGTGTTCGCCCCTTGAGGCTTGCAAGTTCACTTTTTAAGACGGAGCAATCGTTGGGTCACCAATTCTAGAAAAGGGGGTGATGTTAAGGGTTCTCCCTTAACAAGAGCATATGTACCTGGGATAACTTATGATGGGTACTTGTCAGTGAAATAACCTTCGGGCCACCTGACATGCATAACGACTACCCTAGGCATCCCCAGAACTCGCAGTCACGATGACCTTTAGCGGGGTATGAGTGGTGCTCATCTAGATTGAATGACCTTCGGGTTTGCAGATTCATTGAAAGCATAAGCTGCGGCAGTTGATTTGATGATGCAATAACACTGCCAGATCAAATGGGATACAACCCTGCCGAGCGTGTTATTTTTAACCAGATTCATTTCCAATGCTAGAGTGATTATGTCTGATTTGCATAGAACAAAGGAGTTCGTAGCGCAGACACGGCAATCGATAGTTTCAAGCTATTACATGGGATCTTAAGGGCGATGTCTTATGTGACGTTGGAGCCCTGGGCACTCCCCGGCCAAAGGGAATTGTCCCGGCCTGAGCAGCTACATGATTGAAAGATTATGGCATGACTGTTGATATGAGATCGAAGCATCCCCGCACATTATATTGTGACGGAACGACAACTGCAACGCTACATCCGAGTCATTGAATCTATATCGGCATATTAGTGGTTGTCCGCCACGTAAACCTATGAGGCAATCACACAACAGTATTGATTAGCTAAAAGACGCTGTCACTATGTTGGCAGTAGTTTCTGATTACCGAACCATACGAGCGTGAGATGTCCAAGTTGAAGTTATGACCTGATATATGATATCATGGGTGTGTGGGCTGATTATTATCAGTAGCGTAACGCATTAATGCCTCACGCGCATGAACACGATAACCTTAGGGATTTGTGGCAATCTCTACCATGCGCATTCAGTGCCGGCTTGCCTTAGCATGCATGTGGACGATACTGAATGTATGACGCAAAGCACGTTGCTATCACAAATCATAGAAAGGAAAAATGGGTGCGCATGCGTAACATCCCAAGAACTTTCTATAAAGAGATCACATTGTTACGGCAATGAGAAGGAGAAGCTCTAGCAGCGAAACAAACAGTGATACCTACCAGCGGAGAACAACCATTATTTATTATTAAGTTTTTATGATACCTATATCTACCTATTATTATATATATATAATCTATTAGCTTTGTGTAGCGGCAGCCCCGCACCTTTGGAAGGTATTACCTCGAGTAATGACCTTGACTTTCGAGAACGACAACGACGTTATAGTATATGCGTTAGAGAGAATCATCAGTTACGCCAGGAAGGATCAGTATATCTTTGAGGCACAAAGTATCTGGTGGATAACTTCTGTTATTGGCCTTACATAGGGATTAGTGACGCATATCGATAATCTACGAATACAAAGAAAGGTTACGAACATTAGTAATTCAATTACGGATCAACCAGAAAGCCAAGAAGTCATTGAGCCTCGGAGTGTTCCTAGTTGCTCGTGTATCGGACTTGGATCAGGCTTGGTTCATCCAGATAGGATTTCTCAACTCGACACTACAGTCATTGATAGATTCGAGGACGAGAATGTTGAGCCCGAATTGGAAAGAGCATCATTGGTTCTACGAAGTGCTAGTAGATTTATTAGCCAATCCTGGAAAGACAGACAGGCTTTGGAAAAGAAGCCTTGTGCATTGTCGCGCAAGAAATCAGGAAAGATTCCGGCAAAGCCTGTAACGAAACAGCAACTGAATCGATTACAGGCAATACCAAAGGAAACGATCTCTCGGTACCTGGAGTCAAGGATAAAGTGATGTAGTCTTAGGGAGATTATGCGAAGACATAATATTGCCGATAGTATCTGAACGCCAGATTTATCAAGGAATGATTAAGAAATTAATACGTTCAGATCAATCATACGAGTTATATGTATTGTGTTACACCACGATACGATTTGGTGGCTATTCATCTAATAGCTTCCGATACGATTATACATAATTGTCCTTATTGCGTATACGACTTATACAGACTTCCAAGTACGATTGTCTGGGAATACGCTTGAAGGAATTACGATAGGATCTACGGCCGTGTACCTAGTATCTGCTTTTAAGTATCTGAGGATATAAATAAGTATAGTTACTTACATGTTAAGCACCCCTGTAACAACACTTCCCTGACGTACTTGACGATTGTCATTTCGTCCTCTATTGTGTAGAGTGACCAGTACTCGCTGTATTGTGGAAGCTTCAGCCACTCGCGGGTTATTTCGAGTAATCGATAGGCTCGCTCAAGCCACTCCAATGTCGAATTCCTAAGTGTTTTCGCATCCATAATAAGAATGCCTGCAATTCATACTTTGGCTTCTTGACAGTCAATAAACTTGTTTCGACGACGAGGTGTCAACGTAATCTTCACAGCTAGCATTCACTGCAATATGATGGTCAGTGTCAGAATTTTCAGAGTATCTTGCAATACGTACTTTCTCAATTATCTTAGCCAAACTTGGTTTCTTAGCTGACACCTCACTGATTCTAGCGTTACCCTCTTTTCGAAGTCTTTGACTCTACACTATATTTGTGCTTTCATTATCTCCAAATTGCTGATCGAACTCATTTGCTTCACACAACGTTGTACATCCTTTGACACCGAGACTGCTCATGATTTCCCCTATAGCAAGCTGAATGACATGCGACATGCATGGAACGTGGTTTCTCAATGCAGGCCACTCGATTCCTGAGGCCTGAAGTGTACATCGTAGTTCCCGAGTCATTGAGTAATTTGAGGAGGCATTATCAGTTGTAATTCCAAGCAAGCGGCTATCAGTAAGCTCAAAACGATCTAGAACTTCCTTCAACTGTGTCGCTAGCCTTGCTCCAGTATGTTGACACTTGACCTATTATCCTGAATTAGCTGTTGAAATAGAAACAGCACAGGCTATTGTCCTCATCGAAAGCGAGTTGCACTTCCCACATTGCCCAATTGCGATTCATATAATATGCAATGACCAACATTATTGTTAATTTGTTGTTGATTGATGTCCACCCGTCCAAAGCTAAACTAACTTTATTTCTTATTGGCAACTACTTCTTAATTGCATCCACAGTCAGTGAGTATTCCCTCCGACAGATCTTGCTAAAGGTGCTCAGTGATGGTAGCACCAGCTTGCTGCGTAATACATCATATGACAGCTGTAGCTCAAGGTTTGATATAGCGTTCCATGGTATATGAGCCGAAAAAAATCCTAACATCAGGCTGCGATTCCGAGTCTCTTGGCGAAATTCGGCGGTTACAACGTTCTTAGGTGATAGTTTGGAGCGTTTTGTCTGGTAATACAGTCAATATAGCTTGTAAGCCATGTCGCCAATGAATTTCTCTTGCGAACTTACTATTGTAATCCCACGACTTCTTTCCTTCCTCATTATGGCCCCAGCTGCTTCATCGACCGTTGAGCTAGTCAAATCAGTAACATCCGACTCTGTTAATTCGTTCAACTTTGCGATGTGCGCATTTGCCAGCAATTGTTTGCACATTGAGCTGGTCCCAGGTTCTGATAGATAGCGGAGAACTTGATGACAAACCATTCATATGATGCCAGAGCTGCCGGTCCCCTCAATTCCGCACTGCAACTAGAACTGCCATGAAGGCGCATGGCTAGAATTCTTCCAAGCAATAGAATGCTTCGAGCCCACATTCATAGAAGCCCACCAACTATCGAATATGATTTGTAGTGTAAGGTCGTTCAAATCCCAAATGAAGACACGTTCTTTTTGGAAGATATGATTACCTCTAGCAACGAGGTATTGAAAGATTGTGAATCTGACATGGTGGTAGGAATCGGATGGCTGGGTAATTGGAATTGAAAGGATGTCAATAGGTACGGTATTGCTGAGAAGATTGCTGGTTCTTAAATATTGGCTCTAGAGCTACAAGCAACAAAGAAGTAAGCCCTGTGAGACATTGCATGCATAGTTGTGTAGTGGTATACAAGGACATATTGGAAAGACTGACCTTTATTAATTCAATTTTGGTACAACTCAATGCAGTATGTTGCTGTGTAGGTTACTGCGCCACCACAGAAACTGTTGACGCTCTGCTAACACGCATTTTTAGGAGGCAGTAGTGAAATCGTCTCTAGTGTTTTTGCCTATAAATGCTGCTATTACTTCAATTATGGATTAAAGCTGACGCACAGCCCTTTGATTATGCAGGATGCGGGACAAAACATCATTGAAGCTCCGTTGACGCTCAATTTTAGGAGATAGTTGCGAGGTCCTCTCGAGCATTTTTCAGTTGAAAGGCGGCCTATACATGCAATGTAGGTTGATGTCGTTGCACAGCCCCTGGATTATTCCAAATGCAAGACCACAAATCATTGACGCACTGTTGACGCTCATTCTTAGGAGATAGTCGTGCTGTCATCCCAGCCTGAATTGCCTAAAATGGGCGGCCAATACTCCGATTATGAGTGAGAGTACTTGCCCAGCATTTGGATCATTCAAGATGCGAGACAAGAAATTGTTGATGCTCCGTTGACGCTCATTTCTAGGGTATGGCAAAGAGCATTTCACTTGTCCTTTTGAACAGAAAAACGTCCAATAAATTCATTTTGTCAGAATGTGACTATGTAGCCGTTTGATTGCAGATTGTGCAAGACTATGAATTATTGACGCTCCGTTGATGCTCACATTACACACAGCCTAACTGTCATTGTATGCTCAATCATTGTAGTCCAAGCATATCTTGGAATTATTGACAACCAATCGTCCTTTTCTACATATTATATTTTGCATCCCAATGGTATGTTGCCCCTCACTATCTGATTCACCACTTCATGCGTGATATAAGCGATAAATGACGTAGCCATATCACATTCCAGCGCTTTTGGCCGGCATATAACGGCATGCAGACCCAGCAACTAATTTTTGATTGATACCGCCTGACTGTCGCATCATTCCTGATCAGGCTCCTTTTCCTCGATTTCCATGACCTACCATAAGCAATTTTCGAAATCTCGACCATGTGGACCAGGGCTAAGCGGAGAGTTGTGCATTTAAACTCATGGATGAATGCAGCATGATGGTTGTCATGCACACAGGGTCATATTGCGCTGTTACCGCTCACTCTTTCACTCGTATGACATCGCTTACATAAACGCTGTTGCTATATTTCGTTATTAATTTAGTTTTTGCTTTCGGACTTAACTGTGACATGAAAGACGATTACCGGCTGATTGGTCGTTCTGTGGTGCGATTTGGAGTGTATCTCGTCAGAATGGTGCGTACGACCCTTGCACATGCACAGATGAATTATCATGTCTCACAATTTGGTCACTGAAATCAATACACGGCTGCCACAGAGCAAAATAGAAACGCAAATTGCCGTGCACAGCTCTTCATCGTCAAAAATTACAAATTGGATATCTATTCCTCTACAGATGCAGGAGCTGTCACCAGTTCTTCGTCCGAATCCAATATCTATATGGTGATTAGCTCGGGAGGCAATTATCAGTGGTAGGCGCTTACTGGTTGAACTGGCGTCGCAAACCAAATCAGTGACCAATCGCACTCCGCAGCGGGCGTGAGAGAAGATCTGTGTTCAGGCGACTTTGGTTTCCCTGAGCCTACTCTCACATGGCTACTTCCTGGTTGAGGAGTATATGGCGGCATTCGCGATATTCTGGGGACCATATCAAGAGTCTCTATTAGCTCTCCATATGTTGTCTGTGGAGGTGCCACTGCAACATGATCTGTTTGGGACTTAATGACATCTGGAACTTTCAATTCAGATGTTCCGTACTTCTTATCTCTTTCGCAGGAGTAGTCGGCTGCGTCCCCCCATCCTGGATGTGTCAATTCTTCAAGCATCATCTTCTTCTGCCAAAACCTCTCCATACGGCGTTGTACTGTTTTGATGATTGTGCCTATCACCCAGCCGGGTTCATAATCTTCGCTCAGCTTGCCCTGTTCTATATCATCGGCTTCTTCTTCATCTCCTGCATCCTCCTCATTGTCGGAACTTGCAAGATGACTCAGACTATCTCCGATAGCATTCAGAATCTCTTCAAATGTCTTTTCAGGCTTTCTGGTGGTCAATCCCACCTTTTCAACATTGCTCATATCTTTTTGCTTCTGCTTAATCGCTGTCTCTGCCTCTTCAACTCGCTTTCTTGCCATCGCAGTCTCTCTCTCCACATAATGCTCTATCCATTACTCTGTCTCTTCATTGTTCAATAAGTGCGTTTCTTGTTTTTTCTCCGCCGCGGGCTGCTTTGTGGATCGCAAGCTACGCAATGCTCCAAGGGATCGCACCCTTTCTGCCTCCAACCCACTCTTGCCTTCATTCGCTTGATGACGTCGTCACGTGGACTGCTTCGTTGATGTGCCATATTGGCCCGCCGGGAGAGGAGAAAGGTTGTTTTTTGGACCATTGACCATTGTATTTTGTGTTGACTGTTATTGGGAGAGATGTTGGATGTTGCAAGATATCGACAATATGGAGGCAAGCTGCGTCTTCCATGTCAAGGTTGGCATACTTGATCAACTGGAACAAAGCAAATTCTATGTTTACACCGTCGCTAAATTGGAAATTGTCATGTAGACCATACAAGATGACTCCATTTTTAGGGTCGGTTTCATGTACGATCCAGGTGATCTCTGGAGACAAACATCACCAGACATCATTTCGGTCGAAGAATATCCTGTTCATACGTAACATGTATGGCAGTTCAGCTGTCGTGAACTTCGATCATGTTCGTGTGAGGAAACATACAACATCGGACCGACTCTCTGCAAATCAAAGGACTGTTGGAAACCCCTGCAACCTGCTGCTATACGCAGGCTGATTCATCATGAGTAGATCGTCCAAGTTGCCAGTTGGTCAGTCTATTTTGACTTGTAGCTAACTATATATTGCTCACAACTTCCCACTTCATTTGGTTATCATCTTCCTCTCCTTTTCCACACCAGCAAGTCATGGCTACACAAACACCTCAAACAGGCGAGAGCATATCCGAATCGAGCAAATAGACGGGCGCTTCATCCACCGCGTCACCTGAAGGATCACAGCAACAACGCTGACACCAGTTAGTCCACAGCAAAGCGGCCGATGTAGCCACCGAACACATGACCCAGGATGCACATTGTATACCCGTCCATACGACTGCAAGCAGCACGAACAAGACGCAGCACGCAATTGGATGTGAGTATGTCTATATCATGGTATACGGCAGTGAATTGATTGAATAATGAACAGCCGGTGTACGGCGGAAACTATGTGACCAATAGCTCGCCGACCGGAACAGGAAACCCTGATGGTCAATGAAGGCCATTGTCCGCAAAGTACGGGACAATGATCATCATGAGGTTGTCAGCTCTGGCATTTTCGCGGACCAGTTTGGTGATATGTGTCCCAGGGAATGGACGGAAAAGGCTTTAAACACCTTAGAGGAGGCTACGGAGGCATATAGGGTAGAGGTAATCGCCAATTCTCACTTTCAGCAGCAGCAACCAATATCTTGTAGGTTTTCAACATGTCTACTACTAAGGCAAGGCGAGGAGGTTGGGTACAGCATGAACAGTCAGACATGCACCTTGCATTGTGTATGGCGAAAATGGCCAAAGGCGGGATTTTGTGCAACTCAATTAAGGAAATGCAACACCTGATCATGAAACCTCGCGCACAAATCCAGGATGAGAAGAAGCAGGGTGTTGAATGTCCTGGGCATAGACAGCTGAAACCTGCGATAGAATGACACCCGGCGATGGTTTATCAAAATCAAACTGACAGCTGCCTTCCTTGCCAAAATGGCACCGCAAATAATCCACGGACACGCTGGCAGCGCCAAGGCACGAGTGCACCTCCTCAAGTCCGACACTGACAGCCGACACCAGGACTAACGCCACCTCCACCCAGAACGCCACCTGCGCCATCCGGTGACAAAAATTGTGCCCAAAGTTCCATGATCCCAAATCTGGCCACCGGATATGAATATAAACATGCTCCCTTTTCGGGCGCTCACTTTTTCAATCTTGATACATATGCCGAGGATAGCGAGCACGATGAAGATTTTCTTCCAGATTTGCAGATTAATGAAGCAACATCCACTGCTTAGTACACTATCTGCACCATGGAAATACAGCTAACATCCATTTTGCAGACGACAGCAGCCAATTGAGTGAAACTGCCAGGGACAACGAACATGGATCGTAAGGAACGTGATTTCTGAGTGTTGTATTATCTACAATTGCCGGACACTTGATAGCATGTTTTAAAGGATCTATTTATATGAATTATAAAAGAACAATGAAGTGATAAAGAAGATAGTACCTGAAGAAGATAGAAAGGCTGTCAAAATATTGTTAATGATATATTTCGCCAAATGAAATGATGGTATATTTTGGATATGCCCATGGCAAAATGAGCATCAATGGAGCGTCAATGATTGTTGGTGCTGTAAGTGCGTTAATAAAAACACAATTTGGTAGTGAACATACAGATTTGGAAGTGTTGGCAGCCTTTATAGGGAAACGAGAACGCAAAACGTTCCCTGCCCCATCTTGGAAATGAGCATCAACGGAGCCTCAATCATTTTGTTCCAGTAGGTCGGGTAATAAAAACGCGACTTGGTAGTGAATACACATAATCAAAGAATTGCCATAGTTTATAGGCAAAAGAGAAAGCAACACGCTCCCTGCCCAATCTCGAAAATGAGAGTCAACGGAGGGTCAACGATTGTTGGTCTTGCATCTCGAGTAATCTACATGGCTCTTGATCGCAGTAACCTATAACCGAGGAATTGGCAGCCAGGATAGGCAGATATACAAGAAAAATTTCCCCAATAGCCTCCCAGGCAGTCACAACTCGTTTCATTGACAATGCCGCAATCAAGCCTTCATGAGTGTTTTAGCCTATTGACCCGGTCAAAACATCATATACAGACAATAGGGACCACATCACACTGTGATTGCCCATGATGAAACGCCAAATATCGTTGACACTCGGTTGACCCTCATTTTAACAATGTGGCCGGGAGCGTGCGGCTTTGTTTCTTGCAAATAAAGTCAGCGGGTATGTCGATTATGGATAGCAATGTCCAAATCACATTGTCATTACTTGACTTACACAACCTACAATTGTTGACACTCTGTTGACACTCAGTTCCAGAATTTGGCCGGAAGGGTGTCTCTCCTCTTGTTTGGTATCAACGCAGTCAGTACATCTCAAATAGTCAACGATATACCAAAGTCAATATTGTGCAATTAACAGTAGGATATCTGAATGTGACAATAAATGGAAAAACGCGAAATGCAGAACTGGACATTGGAACCGACAGGTCTACCCAAACCCGGCAACACCCACGGGTTGACAGGTACGGTTTGGGGTTTGGCCTGCCAAGACTCAGCTGGTCTGGTCTCTGTGCGCATCAGGACCCGAATCGACCCGTTTTTTGTTTGCGAAACCCGGGCCGCTGGCGGGTTACCCGGTCCCATTGCTAACTCTAGGTAGCAATATTGTCTGTAGCATTATGGCCCATAGAGGCCGCCGCTGCATTGATCATGGGCCAACAGCGATGCGCAGCGCTTTGAGTGTCTATGATCCAAGACCAACAATTGTTGTCATTCCGTTGACGCTCATTTTCAGGTGGTGGTAGCAATATCGTCACTGGCATTTTTGCCCATAATGGTAGCCGATGAGTTGATTATGGGTTAATGCCGTTCCACAGCCCGTAAATTGCCCACAATGCAAGACCAAGAATCATTGATGCTCCATTAACACTCATTTTTAGGAGGTGGTAGTGATATCATCACTAGCATTGTTGCCCATAAAGGCGGCCAATGCATTGAATATGGGTTAAAGCCAATTAACTGGGCTTGGAGTGTTGATGATCCAAGACGAAAAATCGTTGACACTCATTTGTAGGAGGTATTAGCGAAATAGTCCCTGCCATTTTTACCCACAAAGACCGCCAAACCTTTGATTATTGGTTTATATCGTCGCACAGCTGTTTCATTATCCAACATGGAACAACCAAACTCATTGACGCTCCGTTGACACTCAGTTTTAGGCGATAGTAGCAATGTCAACGCTCGCATTGTTGGCCTTAAATGCGACCAATACTTGAATTATGTGTCACAGCGACCATGTCTTTTTTTGATTATCAGACACACAAAACCAAAAATCATTGACGCTCATTTCCAGGATGGGTCAACAAGCGTGTCTCTATCCTTTTTACCTCAAAAACCCACCAATACAATCACTTTGGAAGGATGAGATTATACAGCCGTTTCTTTGCCGATAATGTGAAACTGAAATTCGTTGACATTCAACTTAATGACATACTAACAGTCAGTGGATGCTCATCAATTGTATGTAAGAATGCATATAGTCGTTATCGGCAGCCAATAAATCGTTTCTATGTCTAAACATTTGAATCCAAAAGCTTCCAAGCCTCTTAAGTTCTGATCCATCACTAGACACGTTATCTGAGAGATAAATTACGTTGGCCTATCATGTTCCGGCGCTTTCGGCTGGCAATTCACCTCATATAAATCCGTACTCTAGTTGTTGATATATTTAGCCAGACTTCCTCACTGTTCCTCATCCAGCTCCTCCTCCGTGATTTCCATGACCTACCATAAGCAATTTTTAACATCTGAACCATGTGCACCAGGTCTGTGCAGAGAGTTATGCATTTGGATGCATGATCATCTGCAGCATGACGGTCATCATTCATTCAGCTTCACATCACACTTTGACGGCTGCATCTATGACTCGTATGGCATCAGGGACTTAAATTGTGTTAGTGAGTATCGGGTGTGACTTGGATGTAATTGTCTTACTCAACCACAACGGGCAGGACGATATCACGCTCATTGGTTATCAGTTAATGACATTTGCAGTCTATCACATTGGCATGGCCTATCCGACCCTTGCACATGCATAGACGAATTATCATGTCTCACAATTTGGTCACTAAAATCAAGTAAATGCTGACAAGTAGCAAAATGGGTACAGGTATTGCATTTCAAACGGATACAGCATCACAAATGTCAATTTGACTATTCCTTGCTCCGGCGACACAGCAGCCGTCACCATGTCTTCATCGGAATCTTATTTCCTTATGGCAATTTGCCTGTGATGCGATATGCAGGGGTTATAGCTTACAGGTTCATCATGCTTGGATCGCAGAATTGGTGAGCAATCAGGCATCGGGGCAGGCGGGAGGGACGACATGCATTTGTCCGTCTGCCGTTTCTGCAAATCTAGCCTCGTATGACTACTCCGTTGTCCAGAAGTTACTTGCGGCATTTGCAATTTTCACGGGACTCAATCAAGAGTCTCCACAAGCACACCAAATGTCGTCGGCACTGATGACACTGAATCGTCTGCTGTTTGAGGTTGAATAACAGCCGGAACCTTCAATTGGGTTGTCCCATACTCCTTATCCCTCTCACGGAAGTTGTAGGCTGCGTCTCCCCACGCTGGTTGTGTCAATTCGTCAAGCTTCATCTCCGACTGCCGAAAATGCTACCTGAGATACTGTACTGTTTCAGAGATTTTGCCTATCACCCGGCCGGGTTAGTCATCATTGCTCAGCTTGCCCCCCTCAGGATCTTCCTTGTGATCATCCTCATCTTTCCTATCCTCCCCATCATGCCATCGTCGGAACTTGCAAGATCGCTCAGACTATCGCCAAAGGCGTTCAACAACTCCTCACATGTCGTTTCGGGCTTGGTGGTTATCAATCCCACCTTTTCGGCGTTTCTCATATCATCCTGCTCCTATTTCATTGCTGTCTCTGAATCTTCAACTCGCTTTCTTGCCACAGCGGTCTCACTTTCCACATAATCCTCGATTCAGTTCTCCTTCTCTTTGCTGCTTAAGATGTGAGTTTCTCGTCGTTTCCCCGCCTCACGCTTCTTTTTGGATCCCACGCTATGCCATGTTCCAAAGGCTCAGACCTGTTCTGCTTTCAGGCTGCTCCTGCCTGTATTCGCTTGATGACATCATCGAGCGGAGCAGTTTGTCAATTTACTGTATTTGCCTGCCGGTAGGGGCGAAAGGTTCATTTTTGGAACATTGACCATTGTATTTTGTGTTAACATTGTTGATGGACGAGATGTTCGATGTTGCCAGATACGGACCACATAGAGGCAAGCTGCGTCTGGTATGTCAAGGTTGGTACGCTTAATCGACTTGAACAAAGCAAAATCTGCGTTTTGACCATCAATACATTGAGAATAGCAATGCTAACCATACATCATGACATGATATTAAGCGTGTGTTTCATTTAAGATCCCAGGGATTTCTTCAGACAAATATCAGCAGACATCCTTTCTGACGAAGATTATACGGTTTTTGTCTCACAAAAACGAGATTTCGGCGGTCGTTCACCGTGACTTATCCCTGCAAACAAACACACAACATTGGACCGACTTGGTGCAAATTGCATGAAGGTTGGCAATCTGTGCAACCGGCAGCTGTGCCCAAGCGGATTCATCTAGTGTAGAACGGGCAGGTTGGCTGTTATGCATGCCATTTTGACTTGAAGCTAATTATATATTCCTCAGGTCTTCCAACTTCATTTTGTTATCTTCTTCCTCAGGACTTCCCACTTCATTTCATCAACATCATCTCTTCACTTCCACAGCAGCAAATCATGGCTCCACACATACCTCAGCAAGGTGAGAGTGGAACCAAATCAAGCAGAACAATGGGCACTTCATCCAATATGCCACCCACTGAGACCCAGCTCCAACGCAGACACCACTTAGCTCACCGCAACACGGCCAATGCAGCCACCGAAATGATGACCATGGAGGCGCAGTTATAAATTGTTAGTAAATCTGGAGGTGGCGAGACTAAGACGCAGCACGTGATCAGATATCAGTATTGTCGAATGGAGGTAGACGGCGTTGAACTAATTATCCAACCTGCAGCTGGTATACATAGAGAGCTGGGTGACCAATTCATAGCCAACCGTAATGAGAAACCTCCACGGTCAACCATGGCATTTGCCCGCACAGTCTGGGAAATCGAACATCATGATGTTGTCAGCTGTGGAAGTTTCACGGACTAATTTAGTGGTAAGAATTCCCCAGGGTGGACCAAACAGGCTCTGACCACTTTTGCGGATGCTACGGCAGCGTATATGTTTGAGATACTAGCCGAATCTGATATGTAGATGCAACAACCAATTTCTTGTATGTTTTCAACATGTCTGCAACTATGGCAATGCAAGGAGGTCAGGTACAGCTAGAACAGTCTGACATGCGCCGGGCCTTCAATATGGCTAACATGGCCAAATGGGGGTTGTCGCATGCAGCAATAGAGGAAAAGCAATTCCTAATGTTGAATCCTCGGGCTGAAGTCCGAGAAGAGAAGAAGTGGTGAGTTGAGTTTCCCAGGTAAGACAATGTGAAGACTGCGATGGAAAGACACCCAGCTATGCTGCGGGAAAATCAGACAGACAGCTGCCATCCTTACCACAATGGCACAGCACAGAATCCCCACACAAGCTGGAGACGCAGAGGCACGGGTGCACCTCCACCAGAGCAAATCAGACAGCCGACAGCGGAACCGACGCCACATCCTCCCGAAACGCCACTTGTTCCACCGGGTGACAATGAGGCAGCTCACATATCCGAAATCGCAGGTGTGCCACCCAGCTATGTATGTATCCATTCTGCTCTCCCCATTGCTCAATTTATCAATCATGGTGCATATGCCAAGGATCGCATGCATGATAAAGATTTCAATCCAGATTTGCTGACTGATGAAGGAACATACACTGGTTAATACACTATCTGCTGCGTGGCAATGCAGCTGACATCCATTTTGCAGATGACAGCAGCCAAGTGAGCGAACCTGACAGTGACGATAAGCATTGATTGAATGAAACCGGATTTTTGAGTGTATTATTATGTACAATTAGAGGACACTTTAATGTATATTTCAAAGGATTTATTTATATGTATTTTTAAAGAACAATCTATTGATGAAGGAGAAAGTACATGAAGACAGTACAAAGGCTGCCACAACACCATTAATGATATATCAGGCCAAGTGAAATGATAGCATATTGTGGAAACGCCCATGGCAAAATGAGCGTCACCGGAGTGTCGACGATTTTTTGTCTTGCATCATCGGTATTCTGCATGACGATTGGTTGAGACTATTCATAAATGTGGTATTGTCTTGCTTTATAGGCAAAAGAGCAAGTCTCACGCTCCCTTCACCATTCTGAAATGGAGCGTCAACAGAACGTCAACGATTTTTGGTGTTTTAAGTCTGGTAATTCAAAAGCGATATGGTCGTTCCTATGTATAATCAAAGTATTGGCCGCCTGTATAGGGAAAAACGTCGGCGACACACTCCGTGCCCATTCATGAAAATGGGTGTCAATTGAGCGTCAACGATTTTTGGCCTTTCATCATTGGTAATCAAAGCGCGATGCCTCAGTTATTGTGTATACACGATGTTCTGACAGTTTCTCTAGGCTGAAACGTTCATGAGCTCTTCCTTGCAACATTGTAACTGAAATTAGTTGTTACTGTCCGGGAGGCTGTCGCGGGAATGTCCCTTGCCTATCTGCCTAGGGAGGCCACCAATTCCTCCTTAATAGAGGTTTGCAATCATGCGCCACTTATAATACCCAACATGCGAGACCTTAAATCGTTGATGATCATTTGACGCTCACTATCAAGATGGGGCAGGGAGCATGTCGCTTCTGCTTTTGCCTATAAAGGGGGCCAATACCTCAGTTATGACTATCTGCAACCAATGCCTGCTCTGCAGTGTTAGCAACTGTTCCGGGTTACCAGGCTGCGGTCCGGGTTTGGTACCAGACCGGATGTTACAGTCCGGGTTGTTACCCGGAAAAGAGGGGTACGCAGCGGGTTCAGGAACAGGTTCGAACCGGACCGTGGTTCCATTTTACGGTTCCTACAACTTTGCCTCCAATTAAGTATTTGAATTCTCATTGTATGGCAACATGATCTGTACATGAATAGTGAAGATCGATGCCCTATTTCATCTCCCATTCTCAGATTAGTGATCAGATCAATATTCATTGAGTCGCTCTGAAATTAAGCCGAATATCACACTAAAATGACCAGGTGTCCATAGTGACTCAACGACGATTGATCTGATTGCCAATCGGAGAATGTGAGATGAAAGAGGGCATAAAACTGCATATTTCACATACAGATTATGTCGCGATACGATGAGAACTCCAATACTTAATGGGAGCAAGATATGTTCACTTTTGAGAAGCGGGTTTTGTGTGGAAACCCGTTGCAACGGTTCAGTGCCGGGTTGGAACCGGACCCGGAACCGAACTGGGAATTTGAACCCGTTGCTAACAGTACCGCTCTGATTACCCAGGATGCAAGACCTAAAATCGTCGACGCTCTGTTGATGCTCATTTCCAGGATGTGGCAGGGAGCATTTCTGTACATATGTTGATCACAAAGGTGACCAGTACATCCAAAAAGAACATTGTCGTACCATCGTTCATATTTTACGATTAACAGTAGGATATCTGAATGCGACTTTAAATAGATCAACCTGAAATGCAAAACTGCAGATTGCACCCCACTGGTCTTGCCAAACCCGGCGAAACCCATGGGTTGACGGGTACGGGGCCGGGATTGGACCACCAAGAAGCAGTAGGTCAGGTTTTTGGACGGATCTGGAACCAAACGGAACCATTTTTCCAGTCCAAACCCAGACTGCGGACGGGTTACCCGGACTCGTTGCTAACACCACATGGAGCTGATGGAGTGGTCTCCAAGCAAGTTATCAGTACAAAATGACTTAAAGTCAATCATCTCAGAATGACATCTGAGACCTGTGTTTAGGATGGAGTTAAACAGCATCTCAGGATAGTGTCGACAGTATACAGTGAGTTGAACAAACACTACTTAAGCAGGCATAGCGCGATGTAATACAAACGCAAATAAGGAGTCGCAGCTCAACAATGTTTGTGCAATGCCACTACATTCTCGTGCCACCACACGGAAATCAGTTTCCACTAAGCAGAATCAAAAAAGACACCGTATGTCGTGTGCTTATATGAATAATATTCACGGTTTGGATGCAGATTCAAGCCATTTAAATTTACCTAGGGCCACACTATGGTTCAGCTCACACGACTGCACCGGGAAAAATGACCTTATGTGACGTGTAACTCATACGGAAGCAGTTTTTGGGACGGTAATCCATAGCATATTTGACGCGTGGCACTATGAGGTCCTATGGATCTGCGCGTTGACTAGATTACTATGATACGCATGGGATTATGTGCGCTTGATACTATACATCATGCTGCATTCAACAAAACTGCCAAATGCACTTCATTGCACGCTCCCAAGTACGCTCTGAAGTACACTCCTGATTCCACTCGATTGTACAATCCCAGCCTGCTTGACTGTACGCTCCCAAGTAAGCTCTCAAGACGCTCTCAAGCACCTCAAGCACGTTCTCAAGCACACTCCCAATTGCGCTCGATGACACACTCCCAGCCTGCTTGACTGTACGCTCCCAAGTAGGCTCTCAAGACGCTCCCAAGTACACCTCCGAGTACGTTCTGAAGTACACTCCCGGGCATGCTATCATGGACGCTTCCAATTGCACTCGATGGCACACTTCTAGCCTGGTTGACTGTACGCTCCCAAGTAAGCTCTCAAGACGCTCTCAAGCACACTGCCGAGCACGCTCTCAAGTACACTACTAATTGCATTCGATGACACACTCCCAGCCTACTTGGTACTACGCTCCCAAGCGCACTCTCAAGATGCAAGACACTCCCAATCTCACTTGACTAGATGCTCCCATGTATGCTCCTGGGTGCTTAATTCAGAGACTTGCTGAGTTGCAGACGCCTGGCACCGCGAGGCGGGTGATGGGTGGCGCGTGGCGCGTGGCGCGTGGCGCGTGGCGGGTGGCGGGTGGCGGGCGGCGTATGGTGGCCGAAATCATGACGTCGGTCGATATCATAGTCTAAACCTTATCTTTAGCGCGGCCACCGCGACAAGATCTCACGATGCCTCACGGTCATGGTGTTTACAATTGCAGCTTTAGATACTGCAGGATAGGTAGACAAATGGATCTTGGGGAGAGCAGATCTCCGACTCAGATTTTTCAGCGGAATCTGCTACCCGCTTCTCATCAATTGTGGGCGTATGTGTGTGTAGTCGGTCCGGAGCTGATGGTGATGATGGTGATGGTGATGGTGATGGTGATGGTGATGGTGGCGGTGGCGGTGACGGTGATGGTGATGGTGACCGAAAGCACTTAGTTGGCTACGTCAACGTCAATGTCAAAGCTTCAACAGACTTAAAGCCTTCTACTCTATTGGTCAAAGCTTCCACAAGCTCAGAGTTCAATGGGCCCAAAGATTCCTGTGGAAACGCTACTCCTGCCGAAACGCGGCTCTCTCAAGCGCGGCTCTGAAGCAAGCTCTTAAGCAGGCTCTTAAGTAGGCTCTCAACCAGGCTCTCTATCAGCCTCTCAATCAGCCTCTCAAGCCGGCTCTGAATCAGCCTCTCAAGCCGGCTCTGAATCAGCCTCTCAAGCGGGCTCTGAAGCAGCCACTCAAGTCTCTCAATGAGTGTGTCAGTACCAGCGCAGCCTGTCGGCGGTCAAGACTGGCGGAGGTTTGTCGACTGCCAGCTGTATATAGTCCCATAGTCCCACGCGCAGATCTCTTTGAACCGACTATGGATGACTATAGACTGCGGGTCGCGCAGGGGTCCACGGGAAGCTTGCTATGAGCTGCGCGTGTGCGCGTAGCGCAGTCTATAGTCGATTTGCCGATGCTGTGCACACAAGAGAAACACATCACGTGTGGTGTATGGCGTTGTAACTGAGCACTCTTGCGCGATCGCACAAGATTACCCTTCCATTGATTTTTAGCATAGAAATACGAGCTAGGCTCTGACCTCATCGAGTAGGTATGTGAGTACGAGGGAATACGCATGAATCTGCTGGTTGTTTGGTTTCGTAGAGACAATATACGACGTGACTAGACAACTAGTTAAACTAACCGCCATTTCACTGTAGCTCTTAAAGAAAATCCATGAGCCAAAAGAGGCACTGCTTTCCCACCCGCCAGCAAAACACAGGCACGGGCCGGCTTTAGAACAAAACACTTTTGGGAAACAGACATGCCAACGAATGTGAAGAGGCCTTATACGTGGCTAGATTGTCCCTGTTCAATAAGACACCATCGAGAACTTACTATACTACCATAAATCGTAGTGAACGATTCCACTGACTCCCATCCGCTCTCCTGCCTCCAAGCTATCGGGAACAGGAGAAATCCGCCTTAACCTGTCCCAATTGCTTCGTTCCATCCACTGATGTACAGGAAAATTCCAACACTTCGTCACGCACTCGCATATTAATCTTACAGAAGACGCGGAAGTATCGTTTGCCGTTTTGATTGCTGCAGCGGTCTTGGGCATTCTTATCGAGGGCGTTGAAGTCAATACCCATGACGCATACCGGTTTCACGACTTCAAAAAGTTTGCGTCAGTCTGCGTCGCTCAACACTCTGTGCTCTGTTGTTGGCAACTTACCGCTTTCCTCATTCCAAGCCGGCTCGTTCTCTTCGTCGCTAACCAACAGTCGAGAGGCAGCTCTCCAGTCCTCATCTTCTTCTATTGTGCAGTAAAACTGGGATGACACCCAGTGATTCTCACCAACAACCTGATCCTGTATATTGGGTATCAGAGATTTCCGTAGTTACGTATCAGGTGGGTTAACTTGCCTTTTTAATGTACCATTCCATCTGCTTGTCGAGTTTGTAATTCCCTTCAAGAGCGTCGTATACCTTGTATCTCTCCCATCCCGCAGGATAAGTTTTGTCCTGAACATAGGGCGTTCTGATACTGAGGCCATAAAAGCGACGGGAGCTACAGCAAGTAGCCATACATCAGACTACATATACTTCCAACGCTGGTTCAAACTCACCGTCTTTCAGCAACGTACGAGCCATCTCGCCCCTTGACAAGCGCACCTCTTGCCTGCCAGGTCTAAGTTAGTGGGGGCTTATGGAAGTAGTGATTTCTGGACGCACAATCGCAGTGCGAGGATTCACTGGCCGCATGACTTCAATTTTTTGCCCAAAGAATTGTTCCGCCTCCAGCCGTTTAAACAGGTAGTCTGAGCAACCAAACCCTCCAACCAGGAGTATTGCCTACATGGCTCATATTTAGTATCTCTTCATAACAGCCGTATGTTGGTACAGACCTTGATATCGTATCCCTTGCTTTTTGCGCTATTGACTTGACCACTAACTAGGTCGATTATCCGCTTAATGATCGGCATAAAGATCAGCTCGACGGTGGATCTAATAGTTTACCCGTTAGCAAAAATACGTGGCGATTTGCGACTTATCCGTGTTCAATTACTTACGGAGGCAAATAGATTCTTTCACCCATTATTTCAAATCCATCGTCATCAGCGTCACGATTTTCAAGCCCAGGGGCCCCGATGTCGAAGTCTTCTGAGTAGAACGTCCGACCTTTAAAAACAAACTTCACTTCTTTCTCCCAGTTCTCCATCATTGTTGATTTATGATTGTAGTTGTCCAAAAACTCCTTCGTGAGTTTCTTCTTAAGATACTCCTCAAACCCATGGTTCAGAAAGATTGAACCGCATACGTCGCCTAGATAAGGTAAGCCCCGAAGATAATCAAAACTGCGCATGAGTGCGAACCTGAGCCAGGAACAATCTCACTAATCTTGAGCGGGCGCAATTCGTCTATGCGGTATGAAATGAGGTCAACTGTACCTCCTCCAGCATCACAGATGAGAAAGGTATCGCCCACCTATACGCGTACATGTTAGCATCACAGTTGGCATGTGACCAAATATTTTGAACAGAAGCACGTACGTTGAGTCGGTTTGGTGGTACAACATTTAGGGTATATGCGGCTGCTGCTTCTGGTTCGCCGATCAAGGTGAAGTCAGTTCTGTGAATGCCGAATCCAGCATCTTGCGCAGCTTTAACCATCAGGCCTTTTGCCGAGTCGCTCCAGATTGCCGGTATGGTAAGGACATATTTCACCTTGGACGTGTCCACACATTCTCTGCCGTATGTTTGGACGAGAACGTTGCGGATGCATCCTTGAAGACCCTTCAGATAGTCAGTAACTACCCGCTCCGGCGTAAGTCCAAGGACGTTGATGATGCCAGCAGAGTGCTTTGCAGGGGAGGTGTCGGTATGCTGGTTTTGTGAAGCCCTCCCGGGGAGTGGTCTAGCTGCAGGTGGTGCCGATTTACCGATTCTTGGTGGACCTGGGATCATACCGTCTTTGTACTGGAGAAGAAGCTTGAACCATGAAAGGGCCTCCGAAACGTTGCGGTTCCTGAGGACTTTCGAGGTTTCAAAGCCCCATTGGTAGTCGCGAGGAGTATCAACAAAGTAGCGGAGCACGGATGGAACGTTTTCATCATTCTTGACAGGCCATTCCTGGAGAATCTTCACATCTCTCGGAGTGGCAGAGTGAACAAATGCAACGCAGGAGTAGCTGGGTTAATTACAATATTCCTCAGTAGCGATCCTCGTGTCTGATAGAAAACTTGTACATACGTTGTTCCAAAATCGACACCAACAATAATGGTTTGATCATCAGATATATCATCCATTGCAGTGTATATGTGCAGCGTTCTTTACTGTTAAAACGATTCCGGTGCGGCGGAGAAAGTCAAGTGGTCTGCAGCTGCTAAGTTTGCTAGATGGCGGGACGAATAAATAATGCCGTAAGTGTCGAGATACAACTGCACTCCGACGCTGATGCTGACTGGCACTTCTAGGACTCACACATCGGGTCTGGACGACGACCTAACTTATGCGTACTGGAAAATCAAACATATCGTAGTTTAGCCGGCCTATTACCCTCCCAGAGATTCAAACAACTATGCCAACGTCCAGCAGCACAAAATATTACCCCACTTTATTTCCTCAGTCAGAGCAGCTGCAAACACTGGTGTCTGATGAAATCTACCGAAATTCAAATGCAGACGTGTCCATTTGGCCATGCTGTCATTTGCAGGATAATATAGGTGCCCATTTTAACTCAGCCAATTGAAAGTATCCACATTTGCACAATATTACCCTAACCGCGATAGCAGCTGCACAGGAGACCGAATACGTGAAATTCATTCGTTTAGTTTTCAGATACCATCTGCATTGTATGTCAACGCGAATAGAGTCGTTTTGACGTCGATCGTACATGATGCACGTACTACAAAGTAGCGAGCTGCAGCTGATTTCCATATAGCGTAGGATATATATAGGCAGCTTTTATTTATTCGTCCAACTAACAAGTTATCTAGGGCCTTCATAGCGAATAGAACTACAGCTGGGCGTCAGGTATGCAAACTGCACGAACTACAACATCGCGAGTCCAATCAATACAACATACGTCAATTGCCACGTTACCGATATTTAGGGTGAGTTCAGTGCAACATACAGAACATTTTTGACATACGATATATTTTGATACGTCAGCAACTGCAATGTTTCATCAAGCAAACATTCGTGAGTTCCAGGAAGTTGTCAAAGTTTCTGATAGCTTACTTGTATAGCTTTTGTAAAAGAAGCGAGCCACAGAGCTAAGGAGAAAATATTGGAATTCCTTGATAGACTTAGTGCTAGATTGTTTTCCATAGCTATTCGAGATGCACAATGTAGGAGTAGTAGCTACACTCCTTAGTGACCGTGTATGTCAATAGAATTCGGGGAAATTCTTTTCAATCTGGACAGACCAGACACAGAATTTTAGTGGCTAAGTCATGCCCACTACTTTGTCGCCAAACATCAAGTTAAAACCGCAGCTTCTATCCAACTACAACCAAATACAAGGACGATCCGCAAATAACCGTGGCAAGTCATCTATTATATCACAATCATGTAAAATGAGTGCGAGCGGCGACCAGCTAAATGTTGCTAACACACGGCAATGGTTTCTGGGTCAAATTTTATAGCAATAATGATTCCGGCAACATTCTCTGCCACATTTATCATTAAAATAACCCCGGATAATATTTAAATAGCGAGGAAGAGTAGAATCCGTTTTCTCGGCCGAACTTAGATCTTAGCAAAAGCTTACTTAGTAATTTTGAACACCATGTCCCTAATAATCAATGGCTGCACCTCGCCTGACAAGTTCCGAACACCCCATTGACCATCGGCACCAATTGAGCGTGGACTCATACATTGATTATTTATTCGCTATTTGGGCAGATCGTATTACACCTGCTATATGCTCTAAAGAAATGCGGAGTTGTAGATAACGTTATTTGAATATTAGAGCTGCGTAACTCCAAGAGCTTTTGCAACTCCCTAGATGGTGTCTGCCACATGGTTCACTCTCTATATCAGCTGAGAGTCAAAGTTGTTCATCTCACTTCAAAAACATTTATTGCGCCAAGATTTGATAGCGTTTCGCGCCACCATAGCAAAATGGATACCGGGAAAGATTAGTACCACCAAGGGTTGTAGGTGACTAGTGGTGCACGACGTATATCGTTATGAAACGAGTGAGAGCTTATGGCCTAGTAATGGATTCTGAATCTGGACAAGCCAACTGCAACTAAACTAGATACATGCAAACAATCAATCAAACTCTGCTGTTACATGCCCATAACTCTTCTTTTCGAATATCAGTTCGAACCGAAGCATTTCGTCTTCCAGAGTCATCCTCAAATCATATTCAATGCAGTAATATGAGTTTCCGTCGTCACTGGTTATATGATTGAACTTAGACGAATCGATACCGGAGAGGTCTGCTTTCAGAGTGCAAATTCGGTAAACATCTGAAACAACTCCATCACGATCAGTAAGCAGCCTGAACCGACGAAGTTCAAGGAAGAGGGAAGGAGAATGTTTGGTACCGTCCGGTTTCTTCCATTTGAAATCAGGAGCTTCTTCGAGATCACATCCCATCAAGTCATCTTCAAAGGCAAGGTTGGGGCTCATGTTGGGATCGATAGGTATCTCAACCATCCGGGAGAAAGGGAAGGATATCGTCACTGTGGGAGCAAGTATTTGACCCTATGAAGTCTCAGTTTAGCTTTAGATAAGCACTCATCGCGCAACAATTATCAAATCCAGATGTACTAACCCGACTCACGTACCACGTCATACCGTCCTCAACGCGATATCGCTTGTTGGCGGGACACCAGTAATGATGCTCTTCCTGGCCTTCTCCTAGTGTATATTCCGGATCAGAACTGCTGCCGAGGTGTCGACGTGCTCTGCGTTCAGTCACCTGAGAGCCTTTCAAACCTCGCAACAATGCGCCCCGAGCCTGCAAACCGACAATTTAGCGATATTACCGATTCTGAACTCGAAAAACAGATTCTCACCGTTGCAGTCTGTCTAAAATCGTGTAATCAGTTAAAGCTGCTACTCATGGAACGTCCAATAACATACGCATTGACGGGTTGGATCACTCGTAATTGCTTTCCCCCAAAAGATGCTTGTCCCAAACTATCTCGAAGATACTTGGACGAGCCAAACCCGCCCACCAGAAGAATCGCCTGTAATTCATGAATTAGCCGAGTTTTATGAACATATCTAGCCGATAGAGTTTCTATACATCCACACTTTCACCTTTTTGCCGCACTGCTTTGACCTGATCTGCCACAAGTGTGATAATGCGGTTCACCACAGGAAGGAATATTACTTCGATATCTTCCCTGCAGGTTAGGCTTTGGTCAGCTACCTTTTAGAATCCAATTTGATGACGGCGTGCTTGTGGTACTTGTTCATCATATGCCAGGATTGTTCTGGAAAACCTTCCTCCGGATTTGGACCGATATTAGGCACGTTGAGCTCGTATTCATCATCAACGGAGTTTCCGAATCTCAACTTGATGTCATTTTCCCATGACTCCATCATTCTACTCCGCGACTTTGGAGTTAGACCATTGAACTTGTCGCCAAGGACCATCCGGATGTAGTTCTCGAATCCTGCGTTTAAATAAACAGAACCGCACAAGTCGCCTTCACAGATTGACAGCTTAATTAGTAAAATTCACCATCTCGACATTAGTGATATACCCACTCCAGCGACCACCTCGTTGATCGCTAAAGGATTTAAATTCGTTATTTTGTACGATATCAAATCCTTGTCCCCAGGCATTAGTTTGTGCTTCTCATAAACCGACACGGCAAGTGTACATACTACCGTGCCACCGCCCGCATCGCAAACAACGAAAGTTTTGCCAGCCTGTTTGGCGTCAGTATGCTGTTATCTATCCAACTATCCCATCTTACCTCCAGCCCGTGTTGCTCTATACTAAGAGTATACGCCGCCGCAGCCTCGGGTTCGCTGATCAGGTTGAAATCTTTGTGGTGAGTGCCATATCCGGCGCTGGCAGCGGCCTGAGCCATAAGGTTCTTGGCTGAATCGCTCCATATAGCGGGAACTGTCAGTACATACTCATATGGTAACTTGATACCCGAATAGGTATTCTCAATACTAGTCCACGTGACTTCTCGGACACGGCTTAAGAAATCTGCCACAACTTTAACTGGCTCGATGCCCAAGGAACGGAGCCAACGGTCTGTATCAATGGCGGGCGTGTCCATTGGAGGCGCAAATGAGGAACTCCAGCTTGTATGTGGAACTTCGTCGTCGGCATTCGTGGTTGACCCCGACCCCGACCCCGAAGCCCTATGTAGATTATTGCTTGTCCTAGGGAAAGGCCTCATTGCGGTGTCACGTCTAATTCTGCCCTGACCACCCTGCAGTAGAAGCTTGAACCATTTCAAGGTTTCCGGAAGGTTTTTTATTTGGTGGCCCCACTGTACCACCGGTACCCCTGCGCGTGTACGGTAAATGATTTCGGTAGGAACGCTGTCTGCCGAGCTATTTGTAGCGACATTCGGCCATTGTTGGACCATTTTCATGACGCTGGGGCTCGAAGAGCATGCGAAAGCTACCGAAGTGAATCTTCACGGATGTCTATTGTCAATTCAAACCTCACTTAGCCGCATGTGAATAGGAGAAAACTTACGTAGTTCCAAAATCAACTCCGACCACATAGCGATGTTTATCAGAAGTCGCCATACTAATTATTAATGTATGCTTGCCGCAACGTCGATACTGCCGGTATACGGTATAGTGTGCAACTTAAGAGCTGCAATGGACTGCCATATGTACTCTCTGGTAACAGAGTCCTTATAAAGCAGTTAATATCATCATCATTTGCATGCAACTTGATTCGATTATTGGGGATGGGTGTAATTGCAGAGTCACTGTTTCGTTGCTGTACCCAATCAGTCCTCAGAATGTAGTACATGTAATAAGTCGTTGAGGCTCTTCCATTACATGCACTTCCAGTTCTGCAGGTGGCCAATCAATTTCCGGACAACAGCCACACAGCGTCAGACATCCTGCATGCATGCAAACGCCGCCCATAAATCGACTGCCGATAACAACTCAACCGCAGACTTGGGATACTAGTTGTCCCATAGTAAGGATCGATATTCACCACCTGAATTTGGCCAAGTGGTCATGACCAGTGTATTGGTGAGGTTTCTCCACGGTCAAACCAGGTAGAATGCACGCAACCAAAATAACTACTCTCAAGACATGCCGGTGCTGAATGACATTGATGAGCTCATTTTTTTTATAACGACATGCACATTGCTAGTATTCGACCGCTTCAACATTGACACAATCTTTGGGGGGCAGTTTGCAGATATGGAGCGGCCGGTCCTACACGTCAGAAAAAATCAGAGATTCAATCAAATATCTCTTGAGCGTAATTTGTCCACGGCAGCATGCAACCACGGGGAAATGTCATAGGTTCAGGTGGTTGAAGCATCTCCAGGAATCGTGCAACTCCCTCTCTGGTGCTGTTGTGGCTGCATATCCGCTCCGTCGATCCTGTAAAGACACTCTGCACAACTCTCGCCCGCTATAGTAGTAATAAAAAGCAGACAATTAGCAACAGAATCCAAAAGGGCGGAAGCATAGGTGGATATCTTCCAATATGTCAAAAAAAACCCGCGAAAAGTTTAAGATGGGGAATATTTTCAGCAGCAGCCGCTCCAGAGCCAACGCAGGGTCCCAATGTAGCGTTTCCGAACATATTATTATTTATATAACACTGACAGTTACTGCAGCACGACCAGATTCAAGCCAGGGATATGAAACGGTCGGTCTCCCATATACTCATCCAAGCTTCAACTATAGAGACACCTTTAAACCCCAACCTTATTATATGACATAGACGTGGACGCTGAGAGTAGAGCTAGCGGTTTTGGTGTTCCCATGCTTGAAAATTTAACCTATACACTATACATTGCAAGCAATGCTAACAGACAAAACAGCCACCCCAAACGCCTCAGTCATCACCCTCGCCACAGTACTCGACCCGACCAAGACATCCCCCACCGATTTCACAACCACTACCTGCACCACCACCACTATTAATACTACCACACCAAGACTTGTCCTACGAGCCAAAGAATTTTGGACAGCAAAGCTCGCGACCAGGCGTGGAGAATAGCATACGCGCGAAGGACCCAGAGATTTTTCAACCAAAGCAAAAGGGGATATCTAAAAGCCCCAGTTCCCAAGTCAGGGAGCACCGTCAGCGTAAGTGCACGGAGGACAAGCAACTGTGAGAATAGATAGACCTAACGAAGACCAACACCAGATCGACAGACACGATCCAGCACCCGAGAGAAGGAATTATTAGAGCTTGATCAAGAGCGAGTGCGAGTGCGGACAATTCAAGATGAAATTATTCATGCGAGAGCCCAGCTGGATGAGGATATGCAGGTCACTACTCGGGAAAAAAATCAAGTTGCTCTAGACAGAGAGCAAATTACTCTAGAAAGAGCACACCTGCAGCAGGAAATGCAGTTCATTGCTTTTGATAGAGTGAGAATTGATCAAGAAAGAGCACGGGTGAAGGAATTTTCGGAGCTCGTAGCTCAAGAACGAGAGACGGTCGCTCGAGAAAGAGACAAAATTACTCAAAACAGAGTGCAGATCGACCAAGAAAGGGAGAAAATTAGTCAAGAAGGGACCCAGCTGGAGAGAGACAAGAAGCTTGTCGGTCAAGAGAGAAGGCAGATTAGTCGAGAAAGTGAAGAAATTGCTATAGAACGAGCCAAGCTAGAGCAGGAGTGGAAGCTCGTCGGTCAAGAAAGAGATGGGATTACTCAAGAGAGAGGGCGGATCATTCAAGATCGGGAGAAAATTGCTGAAGGAGCACAGCTAGAGCGTGAGTTGAAGGTGATCGCTCAAGAACGAGATGTCATTTCCCAAGAAAGATGGCGCATTAGTCGCGAATGGGAGTCAATTACTCAAGGCGTAGCCCAGATGGAACAGGAAATGAAGCTCGTCGCTCAAAAAAGAGATGCAATTAACCAAGAAAGAGAGCGAATTCGTCAAGAAAGGGTGCAACTTGCTAAAGAAGACGCCCAGCTAGAGCAGGAGAAGAGATTAGTTTCGCGAGAGGAGGAGAAGGTCAATAAAGAAAGAGATGGAATTGGACGAGGAAGAGCGCGGATCGATCAACAAAGGGAGGAAATTGCTCAGGAAGGAGCCCAGCTGGAACGGGACAGGAAGATCGTCGCTCGGGAAGGTGGGAAGGTCGCGCAACAAAGAGATGAGATTGCACAAGAAAGAGGGCGGATCGTTCAAGAAAGAGAGCAAAATGCCAAAGACCAGGCCCAGATAGAACATGAGAAGAAGCTCGTCGCTCGAGAGGAAGAGAGTGTCGCTCAAGAAAGAGACGGAATCGCACGAGAAAGAGTGCGTATTGGTCAAGTAAAACAGGAGCTAGGGAAGGGACCTTCGACGCCCGTCGCTCAAGAAATTTTTCAACTGCGGCAGGAGAATAACAATCTGCAGAAAGACTTGGATGAATTGCAGCGCTTGCATATCAGATCGATAAATGGCTTCGGAATCGACCTCGAACCTATCACCGACGAAGCTTTCCAAAAACAGTTTCGCGAACTTTACAGCCAAGTCAGCCGCTGGTGCCGGAGAGTTTCGAGGAGCAAAAATAAAAACAGCCACTTGGGTGAAGGGACGAGTTTGTTGTATCCAGCTAGGTGTTTGGATAAAACTGTTGTCCAAAATCTCAGTTTAGCGAATTCAGTGGAGACGGCGACCTGGATGTTCATGGAAAAAAAAATACTCTCAGTGTGGTTTCCCGGAATTGGTACAGAACTGGCAGACTCTGCTGCCGTTCTTGAAACTCTAGTTCGTAGTGGAGGTAAGTAGAGCTGCGATATCTCGTGTTCGTTGGTAATGCTGACTCGAGCTCTCTAGATAACTCTTCGACCAAAGAGAAATGTGAATATTGGAGATCTTACACAGCTTCTTTACTTTTCCAAAACCCTCAGCTTCAAGAATCTTTTGACACGGTATCCAACCTTCTCACAGAAGACCTGCAATCCTCCCTGTCCGCGCTGCTGTCGGAGCCATCACGGTTACCCGCATTAAAGGACATCCTACACTCTACTGTGACGATTTACGTTAGTTTGAAATGTCAGCGGGACGTTTACGAGATCGAGGATGATGTCAAGCCGGGAATTGATTTCGACGAGTCTCGCATGGATGATATAGAATTTACGCAATTGGACAGTCAAGAACGAGGTGTGGTTACTTGTGTTCTCGCAAAAGGCTGGGTGAGGAGATCGTATCGGGGTTCGAAAGATGTAGTTGGGCGTGTCTGCAATGCGAGGGTCACAATCAGGAAGATTTCATGAAGGGCTCGACAATACTTAAGAATCTGGGGTTTGTAAAATTAATATCTACCTACTGCACGCCGTTTTGTCCCTGATTGGTCTCTAATCAGTAGTGAGTGAAAATATTCACGATAAGATTATTCTCTCTGCTCATCGATATTATGCAACTAACTCCAAAGACTGACACTAGATATAAGGCATGCTATTCAAAAGCCTCCTATGTATTTCACTTCTTCATACTAGGCTGTTAACGGTAGATAGGATGCGGATTTAAGAAGATTATATTAATTAACTCAGTAGAAGCGATAAATATGCACCCTACTCTCTCCCAACACCCTGCTAACCCTTGCTCAAAACGCGTCTCCACCAAGGCAACTTGCGACGGGATGGAAAACTGACACGATGTCGTATTAGCATGCGAATATGCCACTTCAAGGGAAAATACAGCCACCTCAATTCAAACGAAGTCTAAACAGTAGATTCGAACTCGCTAGTAGTTCTGGATTCGAACTGACGGTCATGCACGTTTGTCCGCTCAAATTGGCGCGCTCTCGGCCACTCAAATGAACGCTCGCGATTGATCGACGCAGTATTCGAATCAAACAAACGGAGGATTGCCTCGTTGCTCGCATAGTATCGTGCAGTGTTCCCTGTAGCGTCATGTCGTGTCGCATCTGCTTGTAGTCCGAGCAAGTATTGCACAACCTCAAAGTGTCCTTCTCTTGCGGCCCAAAACAAAGGCGTCCAGGACCTATTATCCACTGCGTCTTTGTCCGCGCCTTCAGCCACCAATAGTTGCAGTGCAGCCAGTTGACCCTTGAAAGCGGCCCAGAAAAGAGGTGTCCAGCCATCCTGATCCTTTGTACCTAGATCCACATCTCCTACAAGGATAGCCATAGTGCCCGTACTTCCGCGTTCGGCTGCCCAGTGCAGTGGGGTCTTTCCTTTGTTATCCACGACATTCATTCTGACTCCTGCATCTCTCAGAACCGTAACCGTTGTTTTGTGGTCTCGAAAGGCAGCCCAGAATACGGGTGTCCAGCTCCAGTTATCAATCGTTTCTCGTTGAGCACCAGCGTTGACAAGAAGCTTAGGAACGATCTGCTCCACATTGTAGCAGGCGGAAAGGTGTAGGGGAGTCTGGTTGTTATTGTCCTGGGCGTCTACGTTGGCACCAGCGCTTAGGAGCTGTTCGATAGCTCCCTCCTGACCAAACTTCGCGGCTATATGTAACGGCGTGTGTCCTTCATCGGATTTTGCTTCCAACAGAGCACCTGCACTTATCAGACTAGCTATAGCACCTGGCGAAGTCTTCTCGCGCGTAGCGGCATAGTGGAGGTAGGTAAAGCCACTGCAAGGAGCCTGTTAGCAAAGCTTCGCAAGGCAGTCATACTTTCTAGTAGATATAAATACCCATTACCGTAAGCATCCTGTGAATGGGTATGCAATCAGCTATCAGCTTTGGAGTGATGCCTTCGTAGTTTCGGTAGGAATGTACAAACCGCCGCCATTTATATGAGCTTGAAGAAAGATAATAGGGAGGATCTTTCGAAACTACTTAGGTTGAAGGGGCGAGTACTATGTGGTGTGCAATTATTTGATCCGCTACGCTTTGTTGGAGATATACGTGAGTACAGTACCTGTGAATTTCCAGTAGAGAATGGGAAGAATTATGGCTTCCTCAGCCTTGGTGTGAAAATGGAGAACTAGAGCTGTTCGAAGAACGCTTCCTATGATAGATGACCTTCCTATCATTACGTGAAATGCGCCGGTATCTTCAGATACAAACAGCTTGTGTTTATCAAATTTCTAGCTGCTCTAACCTGTCATTTTTCACACTCTCATTGCATTGCGGGGCAATCTGGTCTAGCGCGCAAATTATGAATCGCACTGCATGCCGTTTGCGGATTGCCCTATATGGATTTTTTCAAACGAGTTTTAGCACAAGGCCGCCTGCATCGTACCGGGTTGCCCCGATATCCCGATATACCATGATTTCTGACAGGTCTGCTCATACGTACCCGTGGATGTGTCCCCGATACGAAATGGCAAAGCCAGCAAGTCGTGCAGCATGCGTGCATGAAAGTCAAAGAAATATCGTCGCAAGTTCCGACTGGCAGATTAGCCTTGGCACAGAGTTGTTGCGAAGGACTTGCGAGCTTGGCGCCACATTCGGGATTTTCCTAAGTATCAGAGAAGTAGAGAAGAGAAACTTCAAAATGCCTCAAAATCAGGTACATTGTAGACGGTTGGAACTTGAAGTGAAGTACTGTATCGAGCATCTGGTACGAGCTACAACTACTTTGGCAAGTGAAAGCAGGGCAAAACGACAATGTTGAATTTCGAATGAGCTGATGACCAAAACAGACAGCTACACACTAACTCACGGTGGCCATAAGAATTATGCCTCCTTAACCATACTACTCTATACTCAGTACTGGTTTTGGAGAATAAACAGCATAAGCGACTACCATGTTTCTTTAATTGGTTATACTAATCAAAGGTACATTATACCCGCAGATATCGTTTGCACTCTAAACTCCAGTAACGCAGTATGTTGGCATGTTGGCATGTTAAGACCATATAACTAGCTGTAGTGTTATTATACGGCGAGGTGGAGGTACGAGGGTCGGATGTCGCAAAGCGGCCGACTGGCCCCGAGCACTAGAGCGTTGTAGGAAGAGGAGTTGGCCGTCAGCCTGTTGTTCGTGGCATGTCTCCCACAACGACTCACGTAAACCAAACGTAAAAAACGCCAGAGGCCGTTTACATCTGACCAAGTTACACTACTCTAGTGTAACCTCATCAATTAACGCGTGATTCGTCTCGACTCTTGGCCTCTCGAGCTCTCATAAACATACTCGAGTGTGGCTACATTTCAATTGGAGAGGGAAACGCTAAAATCTGTGCGGAACAATGAAGCAAGATAACATGACCATCCTACCTGCCCATGACACTACATGTTCTGCAGGCAATGTGGAGCCTAATTGGGCCCGCTCTCACTATCTCGAGGTGGATTGATCGCGCCGACGACGCCCCCGAAAATCTAGAAGTCAAAATGTAAGCAAACAATCTGCTCGACTCTCACAACCTACTACCAAATTGCGAACTGTTCTAGCTAGCTGGGGAAGTGAAAGGGCATACCAAATCGTATTTATCCAGGGGTTTACGTTGGTGTTTCTTGCGGAATTCAATTTCCAAATCACTTTCTAAGAAGGACGTCATCAAGAAAGTCCATTGATCCTTAGAATCCAATAGGACTTAGTACAGTACTCACTCTCCATTATAACATGTAGATGGTTCTTCAGCTGAAATTTGAGGACAAGCTTATCCCAGACTTCCCTAGCCTTTATGTCACTCGAGAGTAGTACAATTTCAAAGGCGATAGCTAACAGATGCCGGACAGCGTTCGCAAAGGCAAGTCCATAGGAACTCTCAAGAAGACTCACCAGTAGGATTATATCCACGTTCTTTCAGCTCCGACCCACAGTCAAGTAGGGACTTACATAGGTCATTCTCATCCTCACCATAAGGCTAAACGTATCCATTGTTAATACAGGGCGGAGCATAACAAAATCAAGAATCGGCAGGTGCTAAACCCACCTCACCGTCCGTAAAGACACGGATCAAGCTGGGCTTTTTCAAAGGAGCTTGAGCTAGGATACCGGACCAGACAACCCTCAGTGCCGAACCGAGCTGTGATCCGCCAAAAAACTTAAACGATTCCCAGTGGCTTGCAAACTCCTGTTCGGTCTTGACCAAGCGTTTAGGGGAACTCCTGTTCAAGAGATGTAACTTTACGCCGTCGCTGGTAAAAAAGTTGTCAAGCGTTACTGTTGGCCCGATTGCAAGTTTGGCCACGCTTATGCGGTCATCCAGTCGCATCGAGCCGCTATTATCTAAATTGACATGTCTATCAATTCTCTAGAACATCAAACTTAAGACAACATAATAAAGTTAGGCCTACCGATAAGGACATGAATGTCATAAAGTGCCAGCTTTAGAAACCGCGGCCCATATTTTTTACGGGTCTGTTCGTCAAGCTCTTCGTCATTTTCGATCAAATACTTGTGCCACCGAACTAAAGTTTCAGGGGCCTGCTTTGCGATTGTCAAGACGTCATCATTGTCGAAAAACCTCTTATGTCCGGTTTCCGCAATAAACTGATCCAAGAGCGTTCGGCATTCAGCAGTTGTAAAGTCGGCCATGATGTAAACTTCCTTTTCTCGGAAGAGCTGTAGAGAGTTGACATGCAAGCTATCAAAAGCTGGAAACAACAACCGTAGTTATAATGCGGGCTCACTCAGTGTCCAGAAATTCTTGACCACCTATTGGTTCAAAATTCCGACTGTCAGGTCACGTGCAGCGGTGGGGGGGTTGTATATACTTGAGCGCAAAGTATGAACTAAATTAGAGAGTTTCCTTAGCGGTACAACTTTATCATAGACTTCGTCAGACTCGCTGAGATCTATGTTTTTGTGCACTTATGTACACGACGGCTATTTTGGATCAAACCTGCACGGCATAGATTGAACGGAACACTCCCATGCGTATTATGCATGCTGATTTAGCACACCTCGGAGTGCGGTCAAACAAGGGGCTATATTTTAGAATCACTTGATCAGGAAAATTCCATTTTTATTCAAGATCCAGCACAGAATGATAAGTTTCAGAGGTGAGATGATATCGATCATATTATTTCACAGTTTCTTTTTTCCCCGCTTCATGCTAGGCAACGAGCCTCTGCGGCAGATCAACGTCAGCGATGCGATTGTAAATTGGACGGTAATTGTATCACACATAACACGCAATAGCATGGAGGATGCAGATTGCATCAGTGAATGGATGAGGATGTGTTATTTTGATACTCTTTCAGCCTACCACAGTTGCAGTAAGTACTTCAGTAGGTATTGCCGTTGACTGCAAAGGCTAAGTCCGGCACTGCCAAGCAAAATTACTGCGGCCAAGATCCGAGACGCGCGATGGAAAAGTTGAGATTTAGGGGGGCAGGACTGCTCCATTGACGTTGGCTCCCACGCATGTTGAACGCAGGTGCCCAACCTGCCAAAGCCTTCGTTCGAAAACAACATGGTATTAACGATATGTCGCTCAATTTTTTTTCATAAATAATCTAATGTCTTAGCCTATCCCAAAAATTGCCATATCTTCTCATAAATTGCTGCGCAGCGCAAATAGAATGTCGTCAGATGGCAAGCTAAACTCTAAATCATATGCAATTCTATCCATACCAAGCAGACCAGCACACATGCTGATTCTTGCAAGGCGCTGTTTGGTAATCGATTATTGGATAAATTTAGCTAGGGGGAGGTGCTCTCTTACCCTTTTGTGCGAGATTCGAGTCACCAATGCAAATCCACTACTCTACAATTTCATCAAGCATGGGGATAAAATTTGGCTAGCCGTGGTTCACCTGCTAATTTGAACGTTGACCAAATCTAACCAGGCTATAGAGATATATTTGTCTACAGTAGTTTGCTGTTAGATAATAATATTAGGAGCAAAAGGTGGAAATATCACATGCACTACGAGATGGTATTTGTTGTAGGGGGCAATAATAAAGACCTAACATTAGCGTATCTTTGACAGTTCGTAGTGAGGGTCTAAAATGTGCTTGAGATCGATTTTGGCAAAAGCTTGTTCGATCTCAGATATAGGAAGTAAGGGCGGTATAACTGAAGTGTATACGTAGGATTCTTTACCAAGATTTCTTGCATAGTTATGTTTCTCATTAGTTTAAACGACAACTTGGCACGCAATTTCTAACTACAATCAAATGACAAAAGCAAAACCAAAGATTTCATAAATCCATTTCGATGAGCCCCTCTGAATCAGAATTAACCAGCTGGACTACCAGTCTACCACAACAGCACATGTTCTATTTAGAAGGACGCAGAGAATGGACACCCGGCAGACGAGAAATGTGACTGAATGTTCCTCGGATGCCATATCTTTGCCGGAGGAGTAAGTTCCTCCACCATTCCATCCGGCTTCATAGTGTAAGCCCCATCCAACGGCACCCGGCTGGCGTAAGGCAATGACATATCAAATTCGGCCAAAGGATGAACTGGTCTCTGCATCTTCGGCGGTGGCCGGAAAATCCGTCTCTTTGTCTCAGCAACCCGCATATAATCCAAAACGCCTTCTTGTGTTTTCAGTTTTTCGTTTATCCCCTTAACATAGATCTGTAATTTGTCCTTCGCGGCCTGATATAGGTCGTGGTCCTCCTGCTTTACGAGCCCAATGAATTCGGCTTCAGGACTATCCTGGCCCAGCTCGAAATCGGTTATTGCGTTTTCGATTACTTCTATGAGGTCGACGCCGAGGTTGTACCGATCATCATCCTTGGGTAAATTAGTGTCGAGTGTGGCGGTCGAGGGGATGTAACGCATCAGCTGTGCGCGGCGGTAAGAGAACACAGGGTTCCTAGGGATTCGAATGTTAAAGTCAACTTCTAAATATGCTAGAAGCAGCCCACCAGAAATCAACCAACAATATCGCGGCCACAACACGCCTCGGCAACAAGCCAACTGCTAAGACGTGGTCAATGCCATCCACATCCTCACCGCTCGGGCTGACAATTTTCCATGGTGCCTAACCCGCATAATTCGGATTAGCAAGCTAGCTAGCTAAAAGTACGCCCAGAGTTGGTTGTGCCTGACCTGGCCCTCGTTATTAACTGCCATTATGTCACCGTTTTGATCTTCGGAAAACTTGGCCACCGTGTGCAAAGACAGTTTGCTCTTCGCCCACATATAATCCTTCCAAGAAACCGTATGAATGTCGCTTTCCTGTGCCAAATGTTAGCCGATATTCAAAAAAAACGTAAACAGTTTGCAGGTACAAGTACCAGACCTGCCACGCCGTCGATAACCCTGCCCAGCGCCGTTGAGTTAAAGAAAAATCCACTAGGAATTTTGAATCCTTCCTTATCTTGCCCATTGTTGTAACTCTTTCCAGAACAGGAAATGTTCACCGTCGTAGTCAAACAGACATGCGCGATCCATTGATGGACCCGCACTGCTGTAGGATTGCGGTTTTCCTCAGGTCCGAAATCGATGTCTCGTCGCTTATTAAACCTATGCACGAATTTAACACCTACATAGCTGCTGCGATCAGATTAATCACATGGGACTTACCATCTCATTGTGCCATTCATGATCATGGTTGCCAGCTCGTGGGCCGAACCGAACAGCCAACCAGTGTGGTTTCTGAAAAGCTTCTCCTTATAAATCGGGTGCGATTCTTCTAATTCTAACTCGGCCACTGGGCTATGCCAATGCGGCCAGGGGCTATCTGCCTCCTTCATAACCAAACCACCATTGGCGTGACCACAGAAAGGTCCAAGGCCTTGGGTATCCGGAGTAAACGCATCGTTGGAGCTGCCGAAGTAGAGCCAGCGTCGCATAGACTTAAGTGTGCGCTCCCTCTGAATAATGTTAGCCAGCTGTTGGTAGCCATTAACGCTCAGGAAAGGTGGATATCTGCCCTACATCGTAGAAATTGAACCATCCAAGGCTTGGACTATAGCTGGCTACTTGTAAAATACTGCGATCAGAGTTCATATTGTTAGGGTCATCAGAGGGTGGCACCACCACAACCGCGAAAGTGGGCTCGTCCTTGAACGCCTTGTCAACCATCTTTCGGCCATCAGCCATTTTCGAGCTGTCGGTCCGCTTGGCTTGATAGCCGGGGGTACAGACTACCACGAGACGTACTCGCACTTCCGTCCGGGGTGTCTTGAACACACAGCCAATTCCTTCGTCTGCCGCATAGGCAATCCATGTATGATCCTTCAGAGTAGCGAGTAGTGCATCAAGTGTAATGGCCCGTTTCGATACCTCGGTTGTGGCAAGATAATTTCCGAAAGGTTCCCGTCGGAGATCCCTAGAGACAATCTCTGTCGGAAGTTTAGTTGGTTTGATATGCCGGCCTTCGATGTAAGTGAAAATAGGCCGAATCGGGCTGGAGTAATTGTCCGGAGAGGTGGCATGCTCATGGCCATCCGCTACCTCCACGAAAACGGTAATCCAGACATACTGAGCTATGTGACTGCCATAATATATTTTGTTGCCCTTGTCATCCTTAAGTTTTCCGACGAGATCTTCGGGGATCTCAAATGTCGCACGCAATACATACTTGTCGTCAGCGCTTTTTCGCTCGATTTTCCACATGTTGATGTCTCTATTGGCCTTGATTTTTTCCTTTTCAAACGAATCTATATACAGCCCCACAGGGTTCCTCACAGTCACAAACTTCCCTTCACGGGCGAGTCTGTTTACGCACTCAACAATCTAGGAAAGCAACATAGTCAATAAACGATTACAAAAGTAGTGGTTGGAGTGGCACGGCCAGTTACCTGTGGATCGGAGTGTCGAGTTGGGCTCTCCTCCGAAACCTGCATTTGCCTAAGCAGTGCCGGACCCGCTCTTTCCCATCCATTGTAGCCATCAGGAACCCGGATCGTGGCATCAGCAACCAATTCAGCTGCTTCTGCCAGATAGTTATTGTCGCGTATCATATGGGCAATACCTCCTTTTGTCTCATGGTTGCCTCCGTCATTCTTGCCACGACAATTCCAGCGATTCTTTGGGTTGTATTTGCCCCCTTCAAACAAATCTCTCTTGGTGACGTGGGCGTTTCCGTTGAGTTTGGAATAAAGTTCGACTAGATGCTGACCATCGTCGAGCTTACTGAGATATTCCCAGTACTATGAATTTTTGCTTTAGTCAGCTACCTTTCCAAATGGCTCGTCAGGAGATCGCACCTCAGGAGTCTCGCAAGTAAAAGTTACAGACAGTAATTCGTTATCATGCCTCCTCTTGACTTCCCACTCACAGTATTCGTCCTGATTCAGTCTTATATCAGCATTCTTCCACATGTCGATTTTGGTCTCCTGGTTCTTTGGGAAGGCACGCCATCTAATCTGTCTTTCGCTGGCTGTCGTCGGTCTTGTTCTGGCTGGGTTGTAAAAAACAATATCCTTCTTTTTGTCTTGCTTCCTCTGGATTATGTCTTCGACGGTTTTGTCAAGGGTTTCCGACCAGCCAGCCAGCCCCTCATTGCTGCTTGCAAAGTCTTGAACATTGCCCGGGGGGCTGAAAAATAATGGATCAGCTTGACGGGGTGACGGCGAATCGCTGGACTCTGAGGTTCTGCTATTCTGTAGGGGGGCAGGTTGCTCATGGGCGGGCTTAAGTCCCTGGCCTTGCCGTTTTTTCCTGCGATGGTCACCCAATCCCATGATGGAACAGGTCAAAGTCTTGTTCAGAGCAGACGATGATTTTGGTACGAAAAATGGATTAACAACGGGGTGACTCAGCCAGCGATTTTTGGCATTGAAGGAGGCAAATTCCGCAGAAAATTCGTGTGATATCGGGTAGAATTGACTGTCGGTATAGGGAAACTTGAAGTCTTCGTGTTGCGGTGTGACGAACCGACAAGAATAAAGTTATCTGGAAACACAGGTGGAGCATATGTATATACATTTGGGTTGACACAGCCTGTTCCATCGATCGGATGCTTATTCCGTGAAGTGCAATGTGGCCCAATCAATGTGTGTCATGTCATTCCTCCTAGTTGGGATTTGTGCCAAGACATGCAAGGACAATGTGCACAGTAAACGCCATCCCAGGAAATAAATAATATTATTTCCTCAGTAGATACCCCGAATAAATAATATTGGGCCATAAAGACACATAGAAAACCTGCCCATGCGTGTTGGTTCTACCTGATTTAGATGAGGTTGAGGTCATACCAATATTTGCGACCGGATTTTGTACGTAGTTTTTTGATCCAAAACTGCCTGTTTAAGAGTCCAGTCCAGACACCTCCTGAATAACGTCCTGGGCGCATAGCCTGGCTAATATTAAGTTTTAGTAATGCGTAATAACATTTCATTTACCATGATAATGCCTATCGACATCCTATTTTTTTTTGGATAATCCAGATTACACATTTAAAAGGGTATATATGATACATTTCCCTTGTAAGGTAGGGACGGTCACCCGAGTCGGAAACGCCAACTCAGAAATCGACAGATGCTTCGTACAGTGATCGACAGTTCGATGGCGAATTACCAAATCCCATACAGAGAGGTTGGGCAAACCTGATGATAGGCAAAAATATCACCTAACCTTCCACATGAGAGGATACGTGTGCAAAGGGTTGTGCGACCAGTCTTTGCACATTTCTGAGATCTCAAAGTCACCGTGGTGACTATGTATGTTTCCAATTAAGCCCCGTATCAACGAAAACTATCCAATCGATTCTACGGCTTGGACTAAAACAACCCTTCTTAAAAACCGCTGATCTCAACTTCAAACAACTACCACCTTTGTTTTGCAAAGTCTTTGCTTCACCTCCCCATCTTTCATAAATAACCAACTCTGTACAACCACAGCCAACACTATTCCCGATTCGCTTATCTTCGCATTTTCCATTATCACCGGATCCCACTGATCTCCTAACCTCACGCTCTCATCCCTCCAATACACCCCCGGTTGCGCCCGAAAATCAATCGCAAGACCAGCCGCAGTCGAGAATATGGTGCGAAGCCTTGTGTCTGTGTCAAATGTGCTTTTTTCAGCTGAAGAGTCCGTCAAAACGGAGCGTAGAATGCCTGCAAGCTCAGTGTGATACTCTGCGGACCGCCTCTCACAAAGCTGCCTGAAGTATTGGTCTCGACTCATTGCGGCAACCGTGAGAGTGCGCCATCTCTCGGCCTTTTTTTGGGAGTCGGGGTTGGATGGTAGTGGGGAAACTGATTGAGTGGGGTTTGCAAGCTGGGAATCGTCGACGTCTTCCGGAGAGAAGACAGATATGGCATCCTCTATCGTCCGGAGACATTTGCTTTCAGAATTTCCCAGTCCGAACAACCAATTGTCAAAAACCCGAGCTCGTAGAAAATCCCATACAAGCATTTCCATCAGGACTGCAATCGTCAAGGATGCATGTTTGGCCTGTAGGTGTTCCCGCTCACATTTGAAAGTACTGATTACCAAGTCCTTATCCAGTAAGACTTGCACTAGCTTGTCTGGAACATAGTCGAGCCGACCGCGCACGAATCTCACGTTGCACCAGCTAGTAACCTCGCGGCGAAGCCCATCCAGTCGTTGCTCCAATGTCGCCACCGCAATAGGAGGTAGTCCGGTGCCCAACCGACTGACCGTCCGAACATGAAGAGAGTTCAGCTCGGCCAACTTGGTTTCCACGCTCTTTCGCTCTTCTCTTTCGCTATCCCGTTGGTCCTCGAGTTCCCGGAGACGACCCTCCAGACCCTTAGTTATTGCGGTACTCTTTGCTAGAGCAGTTCGGCTCTGGGCTTCCTTCTTCTTCGCCTGTTCGTATTTGACCTTCTCGGTGTCTCGCTCGGTTTGCAGGTGCTGAATGCGAGCTCCTAGCTGCTTGTTGCTCTCCGTATTTTTGGTCAGACGGGATTGAGCCTCGGCCTCACTGCGCCTCAGTTGTTGGTATTTTGTATCCGCTTGCCTCCGCCCTGTTATCTCGTTGTCCCGCTGACTTTCTGCGTTCTGAAGACTGGCCTCCAATTGCCTCGCCGCCCGGGACTGGTTTTCCAAAGCAATCCGAATCTCGGTCTCGCTTTTCTTTAACTGCTCTAATTCGGACGCCGTACGCACTCGTGCATCCCTTTCGCCGCTTAGTTCTCTTTCCAGTTCCTTAACATTTACCTCCAATTGCCTAGCCTTCCGGGAAGTATCGGCCTCACTCCTTCTCAATTGTTCCAATTCGAACACCGCATGCACTCGTGCATCCTTTTCGCCGTTTCGTTCTCTTTCCAGTTCCTTAACACTGGTCTCCAATCGCCCTATTCTTCCGACATATGCGTCTATCTCGCTCTGCTTCGGTTGTTCGTATATGGGTCCTCGGCCCCAATCTGTCGTATCTGAGGTGTGTGGGCTTCGCCTGTCTGACGTATCTTCGACGATGCTGCGTGTAGGGCGCCTGTGGGTGCTTTGCAGTGTTGACGAGGACCTCTTTTCAGCCCAAAAAATATGCTTGAAGCGAGTAAAAAATGAGCGTTCTGGCTGGTCTAACGGAACCATTTAGTCCTTCCGAATGAGCAACACCACCACAGACTCCTCGATTGTTACTTACCGGGGTCTCCGGATCCATATTCCACGGGGACTTGCTTTCCTGCTCGATAAGGTCCTGTTTGAGGCATTGAATATGTCATCTGAATTAGACTATTTCGATGAAGAAAGGATGGATTAATTTCGGGAGGCAGATTTGTCTTTGGTGGATGAAACGCGATTCAGTCGTTCCCTCCTTTGAAGGCCGCATATGTAAATATCTTTCAATGGTTGTTAAGCAGTCTTAATTTAGCCGTTCCTGCTCCGGATATCACTGCATGGTTTGACTTGATGCAGGGAAAATCAATCCAAAGCTCCTGTAGATGCCCGTTGGAAGACACTCGACGGCATGATGACGTGTAACCCAGAAGCACAAATTCACCATGCATCTTCAATCACTTCGCCAGCGAACTCCATCCAGTTTTCAATTGATAAGGGTTATGCCGCTGCGGAACACGTTCATCCCGACACCTGGCACTCTCCTGTAATTTGCTTTTTTGTGTAACCCATGCAGCTTGTATGCGCGATCATCGTTGCAACTATTATTCGTCATTACATGAACTAGCAATCAACGAGTTGGCGATACGAATCAAACGCTTGGTCCACGCAAAAAGTGGATTTAGCAGTGTGATACTGCATAACGGAAAGTAGTCATGACGTGGAAGGTCTCGACGGCAACGAATAAGGCTCCGTCTTACAGGTTTCATTTGCAATGTCGTGGCATTTCGTTTGAATTACACTTTAAAGTACTTAAGTAATTATTAGCAGAAAACATGGAATTAGATTCCTAGAAGATATCTTTACCTGTTCCGGTAGTTAAACAAGAATACCATGAAGTTTACTTCATGGTATCCTACAGGGGTGCATATATATATAGTAAAATATTTTCTTTTCTGTATTAATGCGCTAGGCGATAAACGTGCCAAGCTGCGATATAGTTGCTTCTCAAATGTGATTTGTTGAAACATTCTGGAAGATGATTGCTTGTGGAATGATGCCAAAGTTTTGTGCATCTAATCTAATCTATTTAATCTATATAAAGTAGACTGACACTAAAACTTCTTCCAATGCGAGATTAGGAGAGGGGTTTCACGATAACCTGCATTACTCATCTGTTCAAATTTTCTTACATCCAGTGCACTTCATAGCTGTTACTAAGTGCTCAAATTCAACTAGTGTACAGCTATTGCTAGACTTCCGAGGCTTGGTGCTATAGCACGCTCGCCAACCCCCGCATAACCGACAGAGCTTCCTTAGCACCGTTGTTGCTTCTTCGCTACATTACATACCTCCGGCCCTCTCTGTACACCCAACAACATTACCTCATCTCAACCTTTCACCTCTAGCTGGGTGCTACGATCACAAATTTCTTCGTCCTGGCCGTATTCAATTCTCAACGCTCAATTCGCAAGTATGATCTCGTCTTTCCACATTCAGCAACCTTAGATTCCAGCAGCGAGAGAGTGATCCGCAAACACTGACTACCGAGCAACAAAAGTGGCCGTTATTCGAGGCGAGAGAAATATTTGATTGTAGCTGTAGAACAAAAGAGAAATCAACGCAAAATCGAATCCGCCAGACAAGAGCCCTTGTTTGTTTTGTTTTGTTTTAATCATTCTGCATGCACTCTAACTAAAGTATAGCAGTACCTAATTCCCCTCCCCCTCCAGATAGCCAGCTAAGTGGGGGAGCTCCCCTCTTTCTACCCTTCGACAAGAGCCCTTCGGCAACCTTAAAACTTTCCCCCCATATTTGGTACAAAAGAAAAAGTTCATCATTCATTACATCCCATATAGAGCGCGTATAAAAATACAGAAGCAAACAATACCAGGCTCGGGACTGTACCTGGGCTCCCTCCACCTCGCGCTCCTTCACCCTGGGCGTAAGCACAGCAGTATCCAACAAGATGAAAAAAAGAATGAAAGATAGTCAGCGGTATTTCATGCTGGGCAGCTACATCTAACCCGACAATTCTTGTCGTTTCCTGCCTCCCGCGATTGGTTTATCTATCCTGTGCTTCAATATATCCCCCCAACCCCATGTCATAGCTACTTCAGTTACATGCCGTCAAAAAGCTTTATACAGAGCACATCGCAGTACAGCTGAAGGCAAAAAGGTAGGCTTATCGCGGTCCACCAATCTTCGATCTCTTGTGAACACGGTTCCGTGTTGAATACGGTTCCACGGTCGAGAATTCCGGATTGCGAAGGTCCCTTCCTCTGCAGCTCTTCAAGATTCCAGTACTAGTCGTCTCCAAAAATATCCTGGTTGGTGAACTCGATGTCGATTGCAACAAATTTATCTTCCGGGTAAAGATACTATTGTAGGTGTCAGCACGAGTCTGCCATGGAGAAACATTCAAGCTACCGCAGACTGTAGGCATTCGATGCCCATGCCGCTGCTGTCCCGTCGCAATACCCTCCACATAGCCTCTAAGTCACCCAGTTCAAACCCATTCTCTGTCTCCCTATTACCACCAAGGTCGATAAATTCTATGCGTATTACTGTTGGAGTTGAATCGTAGTTATTGTCACAAAATATCCATGACTCTACGGCCTCGTCTAGCGCCTTGGGGTCATCACCAATCTCGAAGACCATAGGGGGATTATCTAATGGTGATTGCAGCGGGCGGCGTATCGTACCGTCAGGGCGGCGAAATATGCCTCTCCTTGTTTGGCTGAAGCGGTTAACTTGGTACTCCTTGTTTACCCAGCCTGGGAACTGCAGTACACGCTGAACTGCCGGGAAACATTTGATGATGTTATCAAAGTCCTGTTCAACAAAGCCGTGTAGTCTTGAAAATATGTACTTTTGTATAATGAGCTTGCGATTGCACAAATAGAGCCTGTTGCCACAGCAGACGAACATCAGTTATGTGCGCATCAATTGGAAGGAAATCACTCACTTGCAGTCTTTGTAGCGGTCATTTAACCTTTTTAGCAGGTCGACGTCTCGAAGAACATTCCATGCACGCGGCTCTAGCTCCAAAACGACCTCAACGGACCCCTCCTCGCGGGCACGCTGCTTCACTTCCGTTAAGCTGCTGCTTATTAGTGCTTTGGCTAATATATGCTGCTCTACTTTGGATCTCGCCTTTCTCATGTAATCTGCAAGACCCTCATAACCGAAATGACTGGCAAGAGATATAGGAGTCTCCAACAAGACATTGAGAACTCGGGGGTTAGCGCCCTTGTGGATGAGTTGGTGTACTATTGGTCTCAAGTCCCTCGCGTGCAGCCCTATGCAGGTCGGTACGGCCACATGTATCGCATCCGAAAATATCTATATCGGTCGCGAGATACATTCCAACGAGGAGGTCGTTGCGAGTTTTCACTGTGGAATGAAGGAGTAGAAACCCCAGACCTGCTTGAAAGTTGACATCAATATTTGCGTGACGCCGGTGCCTTACAATTTCTTGCACGGATATCATCATTGGTTGCTCTTTCGTCATCGGAACATTTTCCTCGAGCTAACCATTGGTCACACCCCACTCTTCTACAGGCAGTTGTAAGGCTGCCCTGTCAGAGCTGTTATTGCTAACTCAAAGCTTGACCAGCTGGCATAAATTTTCATCCCTTTCCAGGAGCCTCATCGAACACCTCTTACTGTGGTTTTCAAGAGCTATGTCAAGTGGTGTTCGGCCTGAGTCATCTTCGGCCTGCGAGTCCGCGCCAGCATCCAGCAAGTGATCTACCATGAGTGAATCATTCGTCAAAGCTGCCCAATGGGGAGCAGTCCAGAATATAGAGTCTCATGAGGTGATGTTTGCTCCACCGGGAATGAGCATTCTCAAGATTTCCGGGTGTCTTTTGAAGGAGGCCCAGTGCAGAAGGGTCCATCCGAGTTCATCACCTATGCTAACATTCGCCCCGTTTTCTAGCTATACCTGCACAACTGAATTGTGGCCAAACGAAGCAGCCCAGTGAACTGCCGCCCACCCTTCCAATCCTTGCTAGTCAACATCGCAGCCCTTCTTAAGAATTAACTTGACCATGTCAGGCAATCCCCAGAGTGCAGCAGCATGAAGTTCGCTCAACGTGCTAGGGATCAACATCGCGACGCCCTAGGCTTCTAGCATCGAGCGGCAAAAAATCTAGACCATGCATGAAAGCTTCAGCTGTGCAGTCAAGAACTTCTCGATATGCTCTCGAAGCTCGTTTTCGTAACCTCTAGCGAGATCAGCCCAGTATCGAACGGCGTATCTGAGGAACGGGTAGTCTCGAAGACGCTTGTTGAATTCTGCATCTGTCATGCATGGACCTTTTTCAGCCCCATATTTCGTATGAGAGGTATGTTAGACATATCTGCGCAAACGTGAATCGAAAGTCCACATCTCCGTTCTTGGATTCGAAGGCTGACTCCTGTGGTCTCTTGAAATAATCGCTGGCACTCTTATGAACCAAATGAATATATCCATTTTCCACCTCTATAAGACCGTTACACACCGACTGGATGGAATCCACGCAGGACATGTTCTCTCAGTCAAATTTAGTCGTTCCGGGTTTAAGTTCAACAGCTAGAGCATGCAGCGCCTCTTCAACGCTGAGAGATCTGTAAGCTTGGGATACCAAGAGGAGTGCCAACATTGCTAGCCGCCTATGGGAAGGTTTTGCGCTTCTATCCTCTCGACACTCTTTGACTATATGTCCCGAAGAATCCCGCTACTTTCACACAGAGCGGTACGGATTTCCTGTATTGTCATCCTGGAACAGCTCCTATCCATCTGGAGACTAGCGTACAGAAAACTATCACAGCCAGTCAGTCTGGATCTACGGGCATGGGCCATCAAAGGTTCCTTACTTTCCCTGTGCGAGTTCAACAATACGCTCTTCAACCTTCTGTCGAAATCGGACTATTTTGTTGATGTGAATGAGTGAGTTGATTGTAGGTACAAGAGAGACGGACAAAGGTGCGTCTTAAGTATGATGAGCATGAGGGCGAGCATCGTGTGAAG
>Ga0307512_10000752_pt1 | contig 48129 bp, 51 predicted proteins | sample 14_EM_MG_FD_200267 | JGI IMG/M metagenome (GOLD analysis project Ga0307512, IMG submission 200267) | Populus trichocarpa ectomycorrhiza microbial communities from riparian zone in the Pacific Northwest, United States - 14_EM | ecosystem: Host-associated > Plants > Roots > Unclassified | place... | reverse complement strand
CAACCTAAACATAAAAGATAACAAAAGTATTAAAAGTTATTAACACACCACATTATTCTTATCCATAAAGTACCATCTTATCGTAAGGAGAATACTTAAGAAAGTACAAATATTAGTAAGAGAAATGTAGATACTTCCGTATTTTCAATAATTTAATCTATATCGGCATAGTAGTGGTTGTCCGCCACGTAAACCTATGATGCAATTATACTATAGTATGGATTAGCTCAAAAACGTCTGTACACTATGTTGGCAGCGTTCCCGATTACCGAACCATACGAGAGTGAGATGTCTAAGTTGAAGTTATCATCTGATATATGAGATCTTGCGGGTGTGGCATGATTCTTATCAGGAGTGTAACGCTTTAATACCGCACCGGCATGAACACGATAACCATTGGGATTTGTGGTAATTCTTGCAAGGCGCATTCATTTGAATGTAAGACGCAGATGTACCTTGCTATCAACATCATGGAAGACGAAGTATGGGAGCGCATGCGTAACATCCCGAAGAAGTTTCTATATAAGAGATCACATTGTCCCGGCAATGAGAAGAGAGCTGGAGGAGGAAACAAACAGTCATACCTACCAGCGAAAGAAAACCATTATTTATTATTAAGTTTTATGATACCTATATCTATTTTGATATAAAAAATCTATTAGCTTTGTGTAGCGGCAGCCCCGCAGGTTTGATAAGTATTATCCTATACGAATGACTATAACCTTCGAGAACGAAAATGACGTCATAGTATATGCGTTAGAGAAAATCATTCGTTACGCCAGGAAGAATCAGTATATCATTGTGGCGCAAAGTGGCTGGTGGATAGCCTCCGTTATTGGACTTACGGACGGACTTGTTACGCATATTGATAACTTACGTATACGTTTCGAAGAGTATCAGGCATCATTGGAGATTGAGCAGTTGTCCTCAGAAAGAGAGGTGGCGTCTGTGCTTCAGGATCACCTTAATATTGATACCGAAGGAAGTCGCGTTCATCCTGATAGGATATCTCAAATCAATAATACAGTCAACGATAGTTACGAGATTGAGAGTGGCGAATCCGAGTCAGATCAAGCTACAGTAATTATCAAAAACGCCAAGGAGTTTCTTTGCAAGTCCCGGAAAGAAAGGCATGCTTTGAAGCAAAAGCCTTGTGTATTGTCTCGTACGAGGTCGGGAAAGATTCCGGTACAACCTTTAACTAAGAAGCAAAGCAATCGGTTGCAAGCAATTCCCAAGGATACCCTCGCTACGTATCTGGAATCAAGGAAATAGGAATTACGAGTTAGGGAGATTACGCATAGACGTAATATTGCCGATAGTATCTGAACACCAGATTTATCAAGGAAGATTCAGAAGGGTGTGAAGATACGTGTCAAATTATATTGCACTATCAACGGGCATTACTTAAAGTGTCACAAAATAAATCACCGGGATTAATTTTACGAGTTCTATGTATTGTCAGTTTTGCATTACACCACGATACGATTTAGTTGCTATTCATCTAATAGCATCTGATATGATAATTCATATCTGTCCTTGTTGCGTATACGATCTTTATCGACTCCCAGTACCTTTTTTCTGGGATTACGCTTGAGGAATTTTAATAGGATCTACGGCTGTGTACCTAGTATCTTCTTATAAGTATCTTCAGATATAAGTGAGTATAGATACTTAGGTGGAAGCACCCCCATAACAATAGAAGGATCCACGCTGGTGTGGGGCACATAGGTTCCAAAAGCCTGACCCTGCTCCATGGAGGCACGCCATCCAATGGCACGCATACCTCCTCCTACCATTGCATGATTGTTGGCAACAGAGGGTTGGAAGCCTTTATTTCGTGTGAAGTAAGAGAAAATATGTTGAAACTTGGCTTTGGATTCGGGTGTAAGGTCCTTGACTTCGGTAATCCTGATTGCTGCAACAAGCTCATGTGTGTCCTCGTCCAGAATGTAGATGGAGCCGCTACCGCTTCCGCGGAGAGGTTTAAAATTGCAGAAAATAGGGTCGTTTGGGGTATATTGTTGGCGTTTCATAAAGGTGGCGCGTTCTGGACACCTCGGACAGTAGACAATCCTCACATCGCGTTTTTTGTCTTTGAGTAGTTCATGTGCCTCACTATGAAGGAAACCCGCTGCGACAAAGCCTTCCAATCGTTCGGCCTCCTTAATTGCACTTCGAGTCTCTTTTCTCTTTTCCTTGCCTTCGGCCTTTTTGCGTAGAAATCTCTGCCGCTTCCGAGTCTCATCCTCAACTTTTTGTCGTTCTTTTCTAGACAGTTCAAGTCCAAGTCGAGTCCCCTCATCAAGCATAGGTGCATTGACATCACTGCCAGTGACATCAGAGCAGTCAAGAGAGAAGGTCCGGTCTGCGTCCCCTTCACGGGTTGAGCAACTTGGTATCTCTCCTTCTGTCTGAGCCACCGGGGCTTTATCGGATGGAGTAGCATTGGACATCGCGTTTCGTTTCGTTTCCGTCGGCCGCTCATTTGCTCGATTGGTTTCGCCCGTTTTGTTTCGCCCGTTTTGTTGCGCCCGTTTCGTTTCGCCTGTTTCGTTTCACTAGTTTCGGGTCGCCCGTTTCGTTTCGCTCGTTTCGTTTCGTTTCGACTGGTTGGAGAGAGAACTGTTTCGTTGCAGTATGTGGATGTATGAGTGTGAGAAAGGAGAATCTCGCTTGGAAAGTCGTTGGCACAGACGACTTTTTGCAGATGGCTGTCGCGCAGTGGCGCAGTTACTTAGATCCCGGTACCCAGGCGTGGTCTTGCAAATCTCAAAAGTGCCCTTTCATCCATCCACCCTTCCGTAAGTAGGTCGTACTATATGCTGTGGCACCCAAAATTGCTCTGCAACACCACCAGGGTGAGTCGTCTGGTGGAGTGCCAAAGGCCAAGTTGGAATCGCTTGCCATCGATATCACAACACCACAACACACCACATGCAATTCCAATTCGAAATTCCATTCATACAACACCACTTTCTCCCATCCCATCCCAGTCCCATCCCACCGCCTTTTATTCCACATCTATACATAAATGAGTGACAACTGACAAATAGTAAATACATACAGAACATAATCGAACCATTTATATCTCCTAGAGTAAGCGGATAACAAAAATTTCTCTTGGGAAAAAAACGCTCATATCCACTGCGTACATACAGGTACGTTCCGAATATACTGTCGCCTTAAGCTTTCTTCCAGAAAGATAGGCAGAAAGAAAAAGCCTTCGATTTCATCAACATGAGTATAGAAGCAACAGAGAGGGGCATATAGAATGAATAGCAGATAAAACACAATATCAGATCGCATCCAAGATATGCAACAAAACATGAAAAGTATGACAATGCGACGATGATAATGCACACAAAGCCTAAACTTTCTCCCCCTTATTTCGGCAAAAATATCAACAAAACCAAACCCATTTAACGCTACGGCGAACACATCAGTAAATGTATGTTTACACTCTTAAACGAGATGGAAACTCACCCGTCCACCCCGTCGTCCTCCGAGATTCCCTCCATGTTGTGCTTGCTGCTGCTGCTGCGGCGGGAACATTGGCATGCCCCCATATCCATATCCTCCCATCAACTGTTGCGTAACTAACGGATTGAATCCCGGCGTGGCAATCATGCCCGGCAACATAGGATTCCCCATACCTGTTGACGGCATCGAGTTATTTCCTTGTGCTGCTCCACGAAATTGTTCCGGGGCTCTTTGAGGGTTATTGAATCCTGCCATTGCAAAGAATCCTGGTGCCGCACGCCCCGCCACCATCTGTTGTTGTAAAACGTGGAGCTGGAACGCCGGTGATCCGATGGCTGGGGCAGCTCCGTACATGTTAAACTGCTCTAATGCTCCTTGAGGGAATTGGCTTGCCGCGGAAGCAATGATAGCAGAATCGTACATGGGTGAGCCTTGATAGAAATTCGCTTGAGCATTATTTTCAGGATTGCGGTTGCCATGCGTTGGGGTGTTACTATTGTTATGATGGGAGCCCCGACGTTCACCTGCACCTCCATTGATGCTATCGCGCTCCTTGGGTGTACTGTTGGCACTGTTGACCGGGTTACGGGTCGACAGTCCAACTTCATCCATGAGGCGTTTGTACCCTTGAGATGGTGTTACCTTCAATTTGAGCAAAACATTCCTGACGTTTTGCATGACATCTGGGCGCATAGACTCCTCGAAAAATGGAGTCGTTAAAACCTTGAAGATAAGAGTCGCTCCACACTGATGATCCTTAAGGATATCCTCCAAAACCTTGTCTCCAGGTGAAAAGAACAAAGCCTTGAGAATGGTATCCCTGGCTTCCGGTTCGTTCTTCTGATTAATAACTTTCAGAACGGTCAGGTAGGCCACCTTGTGGGTACAGAGATGCACCAAGTAGGGGACGAGACGAGGAGCAAGAACGGTCCGACGCTTGGGGAAATTGCAAGTATCCAAAAACCAAGTCAACAACAGCGCGCCATTGGCGTTGGTAGCTAGTTGAACACTGTGAAGAGCGATAGCAGCCGCAAGCATCCGCTGCTGACTCTTGTTGGCGTGGTGACTCTCTAAACAAGCTCGCATAGCTCGGGATCCAAATCTTCCCAGAGAGATTTCCCACATACGGCTTAGCATGGTCTCAAAGATATAATTGTTGTACGGCGCCCCAAACCGCAGGCAGCATTGGAGAACATAGTTTCCGTATTGATCTAGGAAAAGAGCAACCGTATAAGGTCGGAGGCAATCTGTGATTTTATTCATCTGCGCAGGCGTCTTTGCCACATCAATGATTTTTTGGCCAGCCCAGGTACCGTTCTTATCTGCAGTTATGGGTTAGAATCAGATATTTTACAACAGCCAGGAAGCACTCACGAATACCGATCTCGGCCAAATGAGGGCCGATCTCCACGAGCATTGTTTCTTTGATTTCTTCAGAGCAATACTCAAAAAGCTTTTGAACCACAGTGTTTCCAAGGTAGTCGCTTGACAGTTCTGCAATCTCTGGCAACATAGCCAGGGCGATTTCTTCAATTTCGGAAGTAGAACAGTTCCCGTTATCAATCCTCTTACGGATATCGCGTAACATGGGAGCATCATGAGTACGGCTGTGGCTGGGCTCTGGAATGGTCGGTATTTCAGGCTCGAAGCTGTTGAACGAGACGGCCTGATTGATGCACTTGCAGATCCTCTCAATATCCTCCTTCTCGGCACCGAATTCCTCCACAATTTTCAAAATGTCTTCTTTGAGATCTGCAAGCTTTGGTAATTCCAGTTCCACATTTCCAGAACCCCCTTCAGAACTATTGACCTCAGAACTGCTGGCGCCCTTGGACAATGTGACCCCGCCTTCATTCACGCTTTTCGCATTTGGATCAGGGCTAGGAGACCCATATACTCCCCCGTTCGGTGTAAGAGTACCATTGCTGCCCGAAGATGATGGCTTCGCAAAACCAATGCGGGTAGGGCCAGCTCCAGGGAAAATCTCCTTGCCATTTAATGCAATACGAGCCTGGATAGCGTGCTCTGCGGTGGTGTAGTTGATGAAACCACAGTTTTTGTGCGTAAGTACACGGGCTGATTCAACAGAACCGAAGGGTTGGAAAATATGTATGAGAGAGGTCGTAGTAGTGGAAGCTGGAATGTTGCCAAGCCATAGAGATCGAGTTGGTCCTTCAAGTTGTGATTCCTCAATCGAAGCAAGGCCGCCTTCTCCACTAGAAGGTCGTGGGTTCATTGCCACAAACTTCAAAGCCTCCAAACCGCTAGAGATATCAAAATACTCGCCTCGGAGGTCAGACGCACTCGTCATGGAATCGAGTTTGGAAGGAGTAGCAAGGTAACTCTTTAACCGGTTGATAGGTGGGGAATCAAGAACGCCTGCAGTTCTGGCTCTAGGTCTGCTAGGTGTTATGTTATTCGCATACGCAGCAACTGCCATAGCGTGCGCGGCTGCAGATGCTTGGGCTGCAGCCAATACGGTAGCATTCCCGCCTTGTGGTGTAACAGTTCCACTATGTTGAGCACTGTATATATGCCTCGACTCTTCTTCCTCCTCTTCGTCCGCTGCATACTTCTCCTTGGCATTGACCGAGTACGACCGAATGCGGTTTAGATTCCGATGGATCCCATTGAGCTCTGAGAGGAAAGGCTGTATTGTAGCTGCACGCTGACCTTCCATCAGTGTATCTAATCCCATCGGTCGAGCCAAAGTTGCTCTGGAGGTCTGCGGGGTATCCACAAGGCCAAGGTAGTCCAATGTCCTAGGCGCCATATGCGATCCCTCGTCATCCTTAGAAAAAGATGAATACGCCGGTGACGCCGGGATTTGCGGCAATCCTGAGTTTGTCTGACTTCTTTCTCTAGTTTGGGACCACGAACTTGCAAAGATCGATGGACCAAACGCGCTAACATAGTTAGTGCGAGGTGGGATGTTGAGCGACCCAGACCGAAGTCTCAACTTGGTCTCAGTCTGGGAAGGCTGCAAATCTTGGATATCCACATGCTGCTGTTGAGGGTTGGCCTTAAAAGGACTTGGGGCTGGGGATGGCCGGCTTGTGGAGGGGATCCCAGGAATCGTCGGCGGAGCATTTGACCCGCCTCCAGGAGAGAATCTTGATGGAACAGTTCCAGCACGCGCACGACGGAACACTGGTGACTGAAACTCTGTTTGTAGAGGTACTGCCACAGGTTCGGGGAATCCATTTGACTGCGGCGACTCGGGAATAATATTCTCACGATCTCTAAGTGACGAAGACGACGGCGAATTTCCGGAAGAGATCGGCCCCCAAAGTTTGGGAGGTGCAACCCCTTCTTCCACCTGGATTTCCCGTGCTCTGTACTTGTTAGAATTATTCCATACTATGAGCCTTTAAGGAAGCCTCAATTCCTACCTCTTTGAGAACAACCGACTACCTGCTGAAGCTTCATAGGAAGGGGAGCCTGCCCCCATCCTTCCATTGTTCGCTGAGTTGTTGGCATTACTCATGATGCCGCTGGGGTTGTATCGTGAGGGATTGGTTGATGAGGTTTCGGTAGGCGACGAATTGGCGGTGTTTCTGCCCGAGGAGGGAGCTGAAACGTTCAGGGTCGTTTTCAATCTGTAATCAGCAGAGGTCAACATTAGGAATTAAACCTGTTCCGGAACGCCGCACGAGTCAGCACCTTACTGCATCCCACGGTAATTGGTAGGATTCCAACGTACCAGTAATAGCCCCACCAGGAGGGAGACTTGCTCGTAGAGCAGTATAGGATCGAAACTGGAATCGAGGGTGTCTCGACTTTTGTTGGGCGTTACAACAGAGCTATTTGCACTTTCCAAACTCGTCGTATTCAACCGGGACAAAAATTTGACGGGGCTTATTGTATCGTTGGGAGTTTGCTTCTCGAAAGTACTCGAACTCGGTCTTTTAGGACTCAAGACTCCTACTGCAATTATAAGATAATGATTAGATTCCGTGTTCGTGAAACGCAGCTAGGCGTGTGCTAATTCTTTTTAGTGATTACGGCTGCGGTCGTCGCAAAGGTTGTCAAGCCGAAGGGGGTGGTTACTGTGAGTGATGGCAATGAGACGTTAGACAGTTCGGGAATAGAATAATCTCTCAGGGTAGTGTGTGCGTGAGATGGGAGTGTGATGAGAAGTGATGGCAAAAAAGCAACTAAGCGATGGTGATATATAGCAGTAATTCACCCACTCACCTAGTGAATTCCAGGCTCTGTCGAAGGAAGCACGAAAGACAAAGGCCAATAAAGAAAGGACTGTCAATGGGAATGCGAAACAATGGAAATGGTGACGGCGAAGAGTTTAGTTGAAGGCGGTGAGTGACTAGAGTTACAACTGACAGCGGTTCTTTAATGGCTCGGCGGATTAAAAGGGGGCTCTTTTGAAAATGCAGCGCCGCCGAATAAGAAAAGAGAAGAGTGCAAAGACACCGCAACGCTCGAGATGGCACTGCTAATGAAGAGACTTGGGTCGACGAGAATAGAGAGGAAGAGGGGGGGGGGAGAAAGAGGGAGGAGCTAGAAGTGAGAGTGGGAGGGGAGAGTAAGCAGAGGGAGAGGTAGAAGAGGAGTTAGGAGTAATCTCAGATCATCGATCAGGATGCACCAGTGAGACGACCATCGAGAAAGGATATTTTACATGCTCTGCCGACTGACCGACCGAGTACGTACCGCTGACAAGACAAAATTGCTGCTGTTTAGAGCACCTGCCGCGCGTATGTCATCTCATAAGGCATAGATTACTCTATTCGACGGCTTTTGAGGAATGTATCGAGTAGGTGCGTACCAGTCCAGTGTCGATTACTCTTGCCCTGGTTCGTCGGGACCTGCTCTAGAAACTGGAAATTGGCTGTGACAAGTAGACAATTTTGTGCCTGAATTCGAACTGCTTACCGCACCTAAGTACACTACGTTCTCTCTCGCCCGCAGGAGTGGTTAGTAGGGCGTTTTATATCTGTTCCAATGGATATCTCCCTCCCACAAACAAATGTCGATACCAGGTCCAACGATATTATTGATCACCACTAATATATGGTTCTTTGGATTCTCAACCGAGCGATTGCACCTCTAATGGTGGCAGAGAGGCCTCCTATCATCAACGGACTATTTTGAACGATGTATAGCAGAACTCCTTTTTGCCCAAGAGTTCTAACCCTGGGTTTGACAGGCAGATAGACCCTGCAACGGTCAGAGCGCTCGACGTATGACAGCAATCATCGAATAGAATGTTCAATGCATGAGGACGCCAAGATCTGCCGTTATACAGTGACACAAACATGAAGCAAGGAGAAATCTTTTCAGTCCACGTCTACACGCTACTGTATAATCTATTATTTACCCACTCCGCCCTTTTGGCGACGGTGACAGGAACTCTGTGTATTGGGCTTGCGCATGTTTCAAGTTTTTATATATAAATTCCTGCCAAAATGCACCGACTGGGTAAAGAGAAAGCTAAAGAGTAGATGCAGTTCTATAGACATCCTCAACTTTGTGTGGCTTCAATTTATTGGCTAGCCACAGCATTCATGTGCCATTAAGTTAATAGAATACCATCAAGTTTACTTTATGGTATCCTGATAAGGATGGAGCCTAATGTGGTGATTTATATAGCTGGAAAGGGAAATATTTCCTCTTCTGTAGTAATGCGCCAAGCTGCAATACAGTTGAATTTTAAATATTATTTGTTGAATTATTCTGGAAGATAATGTCACAAGAGATAATGTCAAAGTATGTGTGTCCCATCCAATCTATTCCATCTATCTAAACTTAACTGTAACGGAAGATTAGTCTTATATTTCAACAGTTGAAATTGGATCAAGAGGGTATTGCTGTAATATAATAGAATTTAAAGATATTTATTGCTATTACAAAGCAAATACTATTTTCAGCAGTCAATGTAAATTTGATGGATTGGGTAATATACCAAGATATTACTTACTAAATAATAATATCACCAAGTTTACAACCAATTATTGATAAACAATTATATTGATTTTTTTGTATTCAAATGTACTTACTTGTATAAAAACTTTACATCTATAGATACATACTACTGTATTGCTGTGCAACAGAGTATAGACATTATATATATTAATATTTATAGCAGTATTACTTTGAAATACATCCAAGTACTCCTATACAGAATTAGTAGATATTTAGAATTTATTGTAATATGTTGTTCAATTTAACAACTTTATGTTATATGCAGAAAATATTCAAGAGCAACTTTCTAAAATATATTAAACAATAGACAATGTACTGAGCAATAATGAATGTAAGTAGGTATATTAATGTACTAATTAGATATTATTGGTATAGTTCTATTTATAACCCTTTACTTCTGAATAATGTCAATTATTTTAAATATTTACATAGTATAGTTATCTTATTAATAACATTCTCAAATGCTGCTAAAGAATATCTATTTGAAATATTCATTGTTTATTGCAATGTAAGAAATTCTAAGTCTACTATATATAATATAAAGATATCTACATTTCTATTAGAAATCTTCCACCAATAATGATTAATTTAAATACTTTCTAGTAGATGTAAATATAATATGATTGTTATATTTAAAAATAAATCCAATATATTATAAATTCAATTAATAATAATATCTGGTCTAAAGGTGATATATGTATATCCTTTGAAAGATTCAGATGATATTACAGCTTATCAAAGACTCTACTTTTAAAATTATCAACAATATTTCAAAATGTCTAAATCAAGTACATATACTCTGAATTAGAAATTATCATTTAAATTACTTAGAAACAATATATCCCTCTATTGAATATCTAATCACAATATACTTTGTAGAAAAGTGCTTAAAAAGCTGGATTATAATATGTGTATTTACCCAATTATTGAGTTACAAGATGTATAATCAATATCTTGTAAATATTTACATGATATTTATCACATCTCTGAATGGTTTATATAGTTACAGTTTTACCATATAGAATACATTGAAATACTATCAATCAAATGCACCAATACAAATTACCCTGTGTTTCAATGTTACTCTCAAAGTTATAGTGAATTAACAAAGCCTCTGAACATTTGAAGTCATTCTGAATATTCTCTATTGCATATATAGTAATCCGGTCACTTGCAAATTATTATGTAATTTACTTCAATGAAATATAGTAATTTTGAAGATTCTCTTACATGCTATGATGATTAAATGTATAGATTTAGATAATATGTGAGAGAGCACCCTTGCTGGCACTCAGTAATATAAATTATTATTTGACAGTTAGCTTCTAGATAGCGTATACTTATAGAATCTATTGCCAACAGCAATAATACTACAATAAGAGCCATTATATAGTAATAATATATAGCTAGTACTTTCATAAGTTAGTGATCAATAATCCTTAATTTGGGCAAAGAGATTTTGTGGATGTTTTATATACCAACTTTGAAATATACTTTGACAGATTTACAATTGTTAACAGTACAGATAGAATAATGGATATGGATACGTACAGTATTTATACTAGGTAGTAACAAGTACAAGAATGATATTTAGTAACCTTGAGACTCTGAGAGAGACTGAGGGTGGTCAGAGTATAATCCTATATTTAACCTTCTATGCAGCTGATTGAACTACTATAGTGACTGCTAGAAACACCCAGCAAAATGCAGAAATACTGCTAAAATTGATAAAAATACTACTGTGCAAGGTTGGAAATTCTGAAACCAGCAAAGAGCGCGAGTAACAAGTCAAGTAGAGTATCAAAACACAGTAGAGCCAATTGGATATATGAATATATGTTTCTAAAATACTACAAGTACAACTTGAAATCACAATAGCTAGTAATTCAATAACTCGATAAAGTTATACAGTGGTAGAATCCAGGTATTCTGATTATATTATTATATATATCTCTACAAATCAATATGTTGATATAATTGTATATTAATTTATTTATGCAATTGATATGGACTAGCAGTAGATGGTGTTTGATGATATATAAAAAGGTATTAACATATTGGTACTGCTATAAACATTGTGGAATACCAGGTTATGATGCAAGCTGGACTTAGAGTTAGCAATTGAGTGAACTGGGGAATGGAAAATAAGCTATGTGGTGAAATAGTAGAGCATCAGCAAAATGTATTGTTGTTATGAAGTGCCTCCTGTGGTGCATAGGAGTTGATGTACCAGAATCCTACAATGTTCAAATCTCAGAGTTGAGTGGACCCAAATAGTAGCCTTGAAGTGCATCAGGAAGTACTGGAAAAAAATTTGGGAGCACACAGAATGACTGGCACCAATCAGGAAAGCACAGCAAATGCCGGCACCAATTTGACAAGCATCCAGAATGACAAGATACATTCTGATAAGTATCTGTGAATGCTGGTGACCATCTGGAAAGTATGTGGGAATACAGTTGACAAGATTTTGCAGAATCTAGAAATACTGTAGAGTAGCCCAAGAAATATTACATATTATTTTGCAATGGTACTAGAGCAACTAGAACTCTTTATTTTTGTGTTATTTTTAAAAGATTTTGAAACTTATTCTTTAGTTTGTATTTGGCACTATGTATTAATGTATATATATATCTAGATATCTATCCAGCTATATAGAGATGTGAAGAAATGGCAGCAGTTGGTACTTGAAGGCAATTGGAGGAGCATCTGGAGATGGTAACAAGATGAACCTAGAGATACAATTGAAGACAGGGATTGTGTAAATTTGAAGTTGGATCAGAGATGTAGATGGAGGTGGAAATTACATGAACTCAGGGACATGCTTGCAGGCTGCAATTCTGTTAACATTGATATGCAACTTGGGAGCTGTGATAGAGTGGGTTTGGTGATGCAAATAGAGGTCATGATAGGGAGCACTCAGAGATAAGCTTGGAGGCTGTGATAGAGTGAACTTAGTAATGTACACGAAGAATATTATCATGTAAATATAGCAATGGACTTGAAACCTATAATCAGGTAAATTTGGAGCAGTATGTCGACCAGGTTAACTTAATGTGAGACATAATAAAAACAAAGCTATATTTATTTGTTAACTTACTCATATCAATGTGACAAGGGGTGACTTTAAAGTATATATTGTAGAGATTAGTTAGGGGTGATCAATCCAAAGGGAAATATGCCAGAAACTCAGGCTATATTACTGTGTTGACAAGTAATGGTGATAAGGAAGGGAAACTGACATACAGAGAATCAATCTTGGGCAAATGGTAAAGTTGATATTAAGTCATAATCCTGGCATGGAGTGATAGAGAGGGCTGCCTTAACATTGTATTCTCTGGTAATAATAACCTTGTGAATATGAAAGAGAAAGAGAAGAAATGAAGATTTGAACATGATTGGAGAACATAAGAGGGTATAGAAACTCAGTGGTGGGACATGCCTTATTCACTTTTGAATACCTTGCATTGGTGACCTGGTCTGCTGGATTTGATGTGATACACACTGTATTGCGAACAGTAAGTTGAGTTTTGAATGAAATTAGCTTAAATCTGTATTTATCATGATGATTTACCCATTTTCCACTTAGCTACCTCTTCCATCTGTCTCTTTCTTGTCCACAAATCTGCCATTACCAGAGAATACTAAGTTAAGTCATCAATCTCTTTCACATATTTGAATGATAATAAGTCAAGACCAAGTACTACTTTAACCCCAGATTGACTGTATCCTATACACAGCCATTTTCTCAATTCTGTGCTCTAGGTGCACCTAGTAATACTCTGCTGTCTATATTTCATGGATTGCAAGTTAACCAATTAATAGAGTTGCAGATCAGCTTAATGTATTTTCCAGGGTGACTGCCCCAGACTGGGAAACTGACCACCCCTGGGTGGTATTTATTGACCCAAATGACCTGTCTTAACCACTCTCCCTGACCTAGTCACTACTGGGGGTTGACTACTAACCCCTTCTCTCCCTTTTACATGCTCCATAGCATCCTCTAGGTTCAGCATATCACCAATATATACAACAGAGTCCTCCTCCCCCCCATTCTCCTTCTCGTTCCACAGGCCCTTTCCACCCACCATAACTTCTTCCTCATCCTCCCAACCAGTAAGCACAATTACACCTACCTTCTTTGCATCTCTAATCTTCTTTTCTGCATGTTTGGAGCTCTTTGACCTCTCTCCAGAGGATACTACCTGTGCCGCAGGCATTTCGTGGCACATTGTGGCTTTGATGAGTTTTTCTCTGTCTAGCCTCTCTCTTTCTTCTCTGGGCAGATTCACATCCTAAGCTGTGTACAAATGAGCATTACCAAGATGGCGGTGGTCCATTGCTGCTACTACAGTGTTGTCCTTGGCCCCTGGGCGAAGTGTTCTCAGAATTTCATCTTCTAATTCCTTGTCTGCAAGTGCACTCTGAGCTGACCTTTCCAGTTGTGCTATAAGAGTCTTAAGCTTGAGAGAGGAAGGTGATTGGTAAGTGACAAGGTGAAGTGCACTGTGGGCTAATTGGCTTCAAGCTCTGGGCTGTCTGGGGGTTGCACTGAAGAGTAGAGTTGGAGTGGCTGGTGGGGATTCAAATCAAGTGATATTTCGTAACTCCCAAATAAGTACCTTTCATGCGTTACAAGGCCACATTCCAGTTGCCTCAATGGCACTCAAGATGTTGTTCTTGGTATATGCTGTAGCTCTAGCATGTGTGACAAGTCTGTAGGAAAGAATTAGAGTGGAGTATAGAGTGATATAGCAGGTGGGCTTACTTATAAAACTGTTCTTTCTTGATTGCATTCCCTCTGTTTCTAACCCCTAAATCCAGTTCATTGCTATAGCAGCGGGACAGAGAACCATATAGCGCAACCTGTAGAGGTTGTAGGATGTGTGTAGAGTGTGCAGAAAGGCAAATAGGATGAATATGACTTTTCAAGCAAAAATTGAAAAATTACCATATTAGATGAGAGCCATGCCCATCAAGATTTAGAATATGTAGCTTGCCCTTTGCCCTGTAATAGTTAGCATGAGCAAGAGGTCAATCGAATGGTACAAACATCTTAATAGTATCTTTCTCAAATTTCTGTTCCGCCCATTCCAATCCCAATTCTTTGTCAGTCCAGCCTTTAGTTGACCATGCAAATGTTGCTTGCTCTTTATCTTGCACACCAGCATGCCATCCCAGTAGATGCTTTCCCCCCTTGTAGATATACATAGGTGGTATAACTCTACCATCTGCAGCAATACATTCTATAACTGTAACCATTTCACAATTTTCATCCTGGGTATAGTGGGGATTCTTTCTACCTGTACAGCAAATAACCTTCCCTTTGAGAGCCTGACCAAGTAGAAAGCCCTTTTCATCCATAGTGTAAATGCTTTCTGGTTGTGCATTGAGCTTTCTGATAAGTTTTGCAAGCTACAGTAGCCAGTATTAGCTTAGAATAATTGTATACACTAAAATGATATACTGTGTGAAAAAAGTCCTTCAAAATTGCAGGTTCATTTGCAATAGCACTTTGTCGATCTAGATGGTGGCGGAACTTTGATCTGATTCGAGAATGGCAGTTGGGAAAGGTTGTCATTCAGGGCTTACCAAGTTGTCGTCGCCAATGTGGCGGTGGAAGGGACATCGCAAATGCATTATCCATCTTCGCTTGCACCTGATGTCCCAAGTCATCTAGAGTCTCACAAACCTTACAATTGATTTCTCCTCTTCCACAGTCAACAGCTGCTACTTTCAATGTGCTGCACTCCCTGGCTGCACTCCTGTGAGTCAGTCTCGCAAGGTTTCATATGGTATATCATATGATGATGCAGCAGCATGGATACACAGTTGAAGACTTGAATGGTATGGATACTTGGCTTTGCGAACCTCATTCTCTCTGTCAGTGGCTACAACTCTGCAGTTCACTCCACTCATGGTTGTGTTGTGGGAGAGAGTGTAAATTGAGTTTGTGTGTAGGGTAATTAAGCATCCCTGCACCTGGCACTTGCATGCTTTTTTGCATGATCGGTTGCTAGGTCATGGTTGGTTACACCGTAAATTACTTTTCACCTTTCTTGTAATCTACCCCCTCTAAATTGACCTCCCCCAACAATATTGTTAACTGTACTGAATCATTGCCACTAAGTGCATCTCTAAGATCACACAATTACATTCTCCCAGTTGACATCATGAAGGCCTCATAGTGTAACTTCTCACTTGCTCAATCACAGCCTTATGGTGTCTCTCCAAACTTGCTTGATTATAGCCTTAAGTACATTTCTTAGTTCAATTCAAATCATCAGCAAAATGTATGGTACTTACTGGAACTTTCCAGTACGGTATAAGTGGAGGCAGAGTATAAACTTACAAGTATTAAAGCCAGAAGAGAATCAGACCATAGGAGGGCATTGTGGCTGGCGTTCTGTGTACTGTGGATTTCTGCTGACTTGTTGAGAAGCACAATTGGAGTGATTTGAACAAGAATGGGGGAACATTGGAGTATTGAAAAAATCTTTGAGTGTACCCAGGACTGTTGTCCAACCAATGCAGGAATTCCAAACACACTTACAAAGCTGCTAGAGTTCTAATAGATATTCATTTGGAGGACAGAATGTGTTATCTGTGACTCTCCAGATGTACCCAAGTATGGAATACCCTACATGGCAATCTCAATTCATGAATTATTATTTATTATGAACTTCTACATCATAGTATACTAGCTAACATCTTATTCAACACTGTATTATTGTTTGGTATGTGAAGTAATCAATGACAAGACAACTAATTCAAACATAAACAGCACGTATTCCAAAACAATAACTGAAGTAAGCAATCCAATGGTATCAATTAATCATTTTATCGATGTTATGCAGTGTATATCAGGTTCAATCAGAGGCAACAGACGCAGAAACAAATAATAGATCCCTGCTGCAATGAACAAGTAGGCTCTTGCGGTATTAGCTGATGATTTGAAGCAAGCAAGCGAGTGAAATAGAATTCCGACAGTGTTTGGCTCAATATGAAATGTTTAAAAAAGCTACAATGATATGTTAGCCAGCGGCAACTTAATCAGAAGTTTGCTAACCATTACGATATATCTGGGGGAAAGAAGAGAATGCCATCAGAGAATAAAGAATGTCATATGGCAAGCGCTGTGTCAACAGAAGAACTAGAAAATGTGATGAATGAGTGTGGAATAAAGTAGAGCAGCACCAATAAAGGCCAATGAGTGACGACAAGGATTGAGAATAGCCTACCACATAGGAGGCGTACTCCAACCAGTAGAGGAGAGCCACATTTGGAGAAAGGGTGTAGAGTGTCCAACGGAATAGAGTAGTGCCAACCTTGATAGAGGAGTGCTGACAGCAATTGAGGAGTGTAAATTCAAGTAGGAATGTGTTAATTATAGGGGAGAAGGGCAGAATGGGCAGTATGGAGTGTGGAATGCATTACAGAAGCACCAATTCAGGCTGAAAACTGCGGAAGGATATTGTAGAATACTTACTATTGCACAGGAGTGACAATGGGGGGGGGGGGTATGAAGTTACTAACCAATGTGTAAGTGAATCTGCAGTAACTTCTAAAGTAAATTTTATTACCAGGGAAAGGCAAAATTTACATTGTTACATCAGCAAAATGTAAATCGTTCCAGAGGAAACACGCAACCCTCCCAGACACTCTGGGCGACCTCACCAGTGCATCCAAGTACTTCTAGATGCTCCAAGACTGCCCTGGAGCTACACAATGTGCTCTCAGACTCTACCAGAGCATTCTGAGGTGCTCCTGAAAGCACCTGCAGTTATGGAGGCGCATTCAGGTTGCTACGAGATTTGACTTATAGAATAGTCAAATTTTGGAGCTCCTGAGACCTCTGCGCAGATCTGCGGGAGACTTCAAGAGCAGCTGAGGCCGCTGCTCAGCTCTGCGGGAGACTTCGAGAGCAACCGGGACCGCATGATACAGCGCTCCATTGCCTGCAGTTGTTCATCTGATATATACGTCTTGTTATGACTCTTATGCTTGATAAACTCCCGGGTGCTGCTGAATATTGCCACGTGGTGTGTTGCGTCTTCTGTATTGTCGAGTAATGCTGTGAAGTCTTTGATCAGAGCGTCAGGATGCTTTCCATCACGGCGGTTTTGGGGCCCCATGAATTCGGGCTTCGCATATGACTGGGAGCCCAGGGGGGCAGACAGATCAGCACCGGAAGGGAGGACTGTGCATGCGGCAGCGCTGTTCTCCCGATGCTGAGCGAGAGCTTGGAGATTGAGCTCTCTGAGTTCGAAGCAGAGAATGCAACGCTGAAAGGTGATTACTTGCGGCAGGTAGTTGAGATTGTGTTTGGAGGCGTTTCAACCGTCCTTGAGGTTCGTTTTATGTGTTTGTTCATGTCTATCGGCAGAATACTGTTGCAAGGCTCCGTATCGACGAATCTGTTCGACCCAATGAGACATCAAGTGGATCTTTGGAAAGTTGTAGTCGGCATCCAACTCCTTGGAAACATCTATCTCATGGCTAATATAATCCCGCCAGGCATTCATTTTGCGCCGCTAATTGGACAGTGTCCAAGTTTCAGCATTTGTTTCGTCGTCTACGTGTCGCTTCTTCACGAGTTCCGTTCTTAGGGCATTGGCTTTGGCCTTCGCCTTTTTGCCGGCTCGCCCAAGTAACAAAACATCTTTGCAGGTGTGAAAACAATGCAAGGCGTCCTCCATGTAGCTCAAAGTTGCATCATCATGAGATTTATATCGAACATACATATAGAATTCTAACAATCCCCGTGTGCACTCAATTGCGCGATTGAATATACGATGCTGAGCGGGGCTTCGGCCTCGTAGAGACTGGGTTACAACTCCAAGCAGGTACCAGCTCATTTCCTTCATCTCCTTCCCATTCCATTGAGAAACTTCCTCATATGACTTATTTTTTGGTGTGAGGTGATGGTAGGCAGGCATGGATAACCAGATTGCATTGTACTTGTCGAGCCATTCGTGTGTCTTCAAGAAGTGGAAAATCCACTTCTGGAGGTGGTCAAGCATGCCGATCTGCATTGTATGGAGGAGGTCGGGCTTTGGGAGGTCGCTCACAATACAGAGAATATGTCGAAACACACTGAATCAACGTTGGACATGGCGCGACGACAGTTCAGCATTGGCTGCCTTGGTGATGGCCTCGCTGAGTGTTCTATATAGGTTGTGATCCCGCCGGGGGTGTTGCTTGTCAGAAGGGACATAATCTCCATGTTTGTTCTTTGGACACTCGCACCAAAAACAGACATGCCGCTTGAAATGGTGTAGGTCGCTATACTCAGGGTAATCTGGAAGCCATGCTGCTAAAACCGGTTTGCAACGCGTGAAGTTGCCATCTGCACAGAGAACATTGTAATACCCGCTTTCGGCGTTGGGATATTGTTTAATGGTGAGAGCCTAGAGTACCCGCCGGAGTACTTCGTTCAGCACCTCTCGGATTGTTTGCCGCTGCTCATCCAGCCGCCTCTGAGCAATATTACGATTCTTGATTGGAATCGGCAGTAGAGCGACCATTACGACTGTGTGCATTGAGGGCATCTGGCGGATCTGCCAAGATAGATTGCCAGTTGTCATATATACAGGCCACTCTTTCTTGTCACCAGCAAAATTTGAGAGATGTGTTCTGTCGGACATGAAGATCAAGGGTACCAGTGTATCCCCCAGTCTGAGCGTTGCATTAACCTCGATTAGCACGTTATTATCCTCAAGTATCTCTGCTTACCTGTGTTTCCTATCACCAGTCCGCAGTGTGCATTTCAGTATAGAGGCGTTTCGGTGGTGTATCGCTGTTAAAGCAATGCTGAGGGGCGTGAATGGGATGCGCGGCATAGGCTGGCTGCTGCATCAACCATCTCATGCTTTTGATGATGTCTCAACTCCAGTATTTGATAGGCCGTTGGTGATTGTCATTCCGTCTCATATCGTTGAGAGTGTGTAGTGCCCACTCCCCGAGAGCCTGATCATCTGACATGCTAGCCACGGGCTTCTGTACCCCATCCCCGTTTTTGAGGATTGGGAAACGCCGAGCGGTGTTTTCTTCCCTCAGCACGTTGTCATTGTACGTCTTCATACCCTTCTTCTTGATCTCACACTGGATATATTTGTACTCTATGCGCGTCGCAAATGGGTAGTAGGGATTGTTCTGTAGGTTCGTCTCAAGGCAACCCTTAGCGTCGCGTTCCCATGGCTCAGCAATGGAATTGCTCAGCGGAGCGCCGGCGCCGGGGTATGTTTCCGTCCGAGGCAGACGAGGTGGCAGCGGTTGATACTCTGAGTCAGCGATGGTTTCAACATGTTCAATGTAGGGAAACGTGTTCAACGTAGGGAAACGCGTCCAAGTCTTCGACTGAATCGTTGTTAGCTTTAATTTCACGACGCTGAGCGGGTTCAACGCGTTGGGGTGCACCGCGAATGGTCAGATACTTCTAGCGTGCAACTTGAAGGTGTGAAGGATGGTGTAATTTGATATGTTTAAGTCGCCAGCTGTCTGAGGTGAACTTCTTTCGGCATGAAAATTCGGGGCAACACAAAGGTGTCTTCTCTGGCAGTGTTGACGACATGCGAGGAGTGGAGTATTGAGTGTAGAAAGAGACCAAAGTTGGTGCTGGGCCTGAGCAGCCTGGTGTGTAAGCTCACGATACTTTCAGCTAACTTGAGAGATTTATTGAGCCTTAACACCATCACATGGAGGTTCCTTACACGCCAGGAGTTGCAAAAACGCTGCATGCGCGATGTCCCATAATACTATGAATAAAATAAACCCTGAGCAATCCAAAAACCTTGCGACGCGTGTAATAATCAATGCCTGATATGAATAGATTAGAACAAAGGAAACAAACAAGACAAGAACGAGACCCTAACCCGAATGCAACAACTATCGCCCCCTCAGCAACTCGAGGACTGGTTCACTCCTCGCCTACAGAGCCATCTGGGAGCGCCTCAGGGAGAGGGCCATCCGGGAGAGGGACGTCGGGGAGAGGGATATCTGGGAGACTGTCGCCACCTGCTGATTGGCCGAGCAGCTGCTGATCCACATCCAGATCCAAGGTGTTTCTGAGTTCCTCAGGTTGTCGCAGACTTGGCACCACCAGGCGAGGTTTTTGCGGTGTCACAAGCCCAGAATCCTCCAGCCCACTGAGAGGATGAGTCTCCGGCATTCGTGGTAATGGGCAAGGCTCCGAGGTTTGTGGCCATGGGGCAGGCACCGGAGGTGGTGGTGGCTGTGAGGTATGCTCGCGCATCTCCTTGCCTTGCTCAGGTAGCACGATTGGCTGATCGTCTACCATGGTATCTACATCGTCAGCCGATGTATTTACCACCTCTCCCTGGCCAATTGTCCGTGGTTCTTTGCCATCATCCTCATCCTTATCCTCCTCCTCCTCCTTATCCTTCTTCTCATCTTTATCCACCTTCTCATCCTCATCCACCACCACCTCCTCCTTCTTCTCATCGTCCTCCTCTTCATCTTCCTCCTCTTCATCATCACCGTCCCTTTCCATATCCACATCACCATCTAAATCAACGCCGTTGGTTGCTTCCACATCATCCTCCATGCGCATATCCACATCAGGATCAAGTTCTGAGTGATATTTGCCATCAGACTCGGTAGAGTCGGTATCATCAGCTGAGGACATTGACACGGCGGGCGATGATTCCGGCCCTAAATACACCCCCTCTTGTTAGCCCACCATGTCTGAGTCTGCCTCATACATTACCTTCGGCAACTGCAAAGCAATGGCACGAGAGATATCATCTCCCCCTGGGGTTTATTTCACAATACCGTTCCCTTTACCGTTTCCCTTCACCTTCCCCTTCCCTGTCCCCTTCCCATCCTTTGTTCCCATCCCTTTCCCAATCCCTTTCTCACCGCCCTGTGTGTCCTCCTCACCCTCGCCATTGTCATTGTCATTGCCATCGCCAGGACGGCTCCTTCCACTGCTCAGCACTCTGGGATCTGCCCAGTTCGCATCATCATCATCCTCGTCAATCATCTCAACCCAATGCAGTGGTATAATGGACAGGAATTCGCCTGGCTTGTACTGCCGGCAGCATGGCGGCTCAATTTTTGCCCTGAGATCATTGCTACCGAACCAAGAGAAACGCTCGCTGGTGCGTTTAACCTTTCCCGAGCTGGTTGTCGGCGGATTGGAGTGATCGACTTGATCCCTGAAGGCACGGGGGTTGTCCCACCTCCAATTGTTCATTTGATCGTGGGTTTTGTCAAACATTTGCCCCATATATGAGCCGAAGGTTGCCCAACACTCCCGAAAAGGTGAACTCCTGCTCCTGCGGTGCGGCCACATCAGCTGGAATTGTGAAAAGTGGCTAGTCGTGACTGGATCAAGAAAGATTATATTATACACGAGGTCCCAGGCCCTCTCATTGTTGACGCCGCAAACATTGTATATCCGTATGAGTCCACCATTGTGTTCAGAGATGAATCCTCTGATATGGTCCCAAACCAACGACAGGCGTCGATTTATAACCGAAGTCGGCATTTTTGCCCTAGCAGTTGCCTTCCCCTTTCCTTTGTGGCTTCCCATTGGTGCCACCGCTGCCAGTTGAAAATGAATCTACATCCGAAGCAATAGCATTATGATTCAGTTGAACGTAGCGGAAGGAAGCCTAGAGTGAACGTACAAAGTTTTGTAGGATATCGGGTGTGTTTTGGAACAGGAGGCGTTGTTTTGTGCAAGTCACGTGATGTCGAGATAGTTCAGGAAGCTGGCGGTGTGTTTAATTGCTGGCAGTGTGTTTAATTGCTGGCGGTGTGTTTAATTGCTGGTGGCTTGTTTAATACGGGAGGGAAAGAGAATGGAGGTGTAGGCAGGAAGCAGGGATATATATACTCGAGTTCCTGCGATATGGTTGATATTCTGCATTTTGTTTGTTAATGAACACAAAACGGCCCAGCCTTCATCTTGCCCAACACCAGGCACCTCATGAATGAGGAGCCTCAAGCCGAGATTTAGTACACGTGGTGAGGACAGTTTGCAACACTGGGCGTTGCTTTGGCATCACATACCACTTTCACCACTCAGACCTTGTGCATCCCGGAGCAAACTGACTTGTTCTCAAGTTGTCCCAACTGTGCTACCATCCAACCTGGCTACCAACGCCTAGCAGTGGAAAACGCACACGCACCTGATGTCATCGGATAGAGAATAAGTCATTGTTCGCTTTGCGCCGCTTTCAGCCCTGCCAAAGGGGGATTTCCACCGGGAAGCTGAACATATACACAATCGATGGTTAGAAGTATTGTGCCCAGAATGAGTGCAATACGATGATAATCGCGCCAAGAAGGCACAAACACCTTTCAAGCGGTGCAAATAGACCTTCAGACGTTGCTGTAACAGTGAATATCAATGCTAAGTTCAATCTGAGTTCAATCTGAGTGTAATCTGATGGCAGTTAACCCCATAATTGAATGCTTTTGAAGGGATCTCATCCCCGAGTATTGTCAGGGTTTCGAGTCCAGCGCGGTGTACACTGTTCCTCCCTTTTTTGTCGAATCCCTCCATGGTCACTCAAGTTGGAGTCTACCTCGCCTGCCGTTGCATATGCATGCAGAAAAAATTATTCCTATCTGCTTAAAGTTGAACATCTATATCGGATATTGCCTTCCCAGAGCCCTCACCCTGACATGACTCCGGTCGTACGAAATGTTCGAAGTCCTGCTAATCGTCAGAATCAACAAAAGCGTGGGCCTACAGGGAATTCTCAACTTCCGCCTGCTACGAGACGCATTTCCGTTAGCGGCTGGCAAGAAGAGTTCCACTCATGGAGGGAGTTCCGTACCCTCTACAATCCAAGGTCAGAACTCCACCCCCTCATCTTCGCTGAAGATTTCTCGCGTTGCAGATATCACTCCACGCGTGACTTCCACCCCATCCGCTACACTGCAATAGTCAATAAATACTCCAACCGCCACGCCGGGTACAAGCGGTCATAGCACACCAACACCCGGAGGAACCTTACAGAGAGACTCAACGGGTTGCATCGTATCCAGCCCCGCATCCGGCATTGGCAGCACTCCCACTCCTCTCAGCGGTCTTGAAAACCTGCCTACCCCCATCCCTAATCCAGAAGCCCGCGCGATCATTACAAATCCACTGCAAACGCGAGCTACTGAGAAGAATCAGAGACAGAGGCAGTGGCAATTGCAACTGCAGGCGGTGTCTACACCTCGATCAATGGTCTCTGTCAGTCGCAGCATCCATCGATTTGGTCACTCAGGCATGATGCGTCTTGTATTTGCAACGGGCAGACTCCTGGAGCTCTACATGTGGAACAGACGGCTGTTTATGAGTGCAAGTGACTTGGAGATGGTATGTTATGCAACGCGACGCGTTGCGAAAGCATTAGCTGAAGCCCCACACTGGCAGATTATAGAGATGTACTGGAACATCGCTATGCAGCAAAACAACATTCGGTCCATAGCATTCGAGGCACCCACAAAGGAGATCATGAAATATGTATGCTGAACCAACGGCCCATGTTGGATATTACACGCTCAAATCGGTACCAGGTTCGCGCACAAGTCGATAAGGTTAAATCCCATTTCATTCAATCAGCAAGGTACACCATTGCAGAGCTTTATGATCTCCACCGCTTTGAATCCACCACAGAGTGTTGGAATTCATTGATTCCTTTCTGGCAGACAATGAGTATCTTTGTGCGGTAGCAGAGCGTGTGGACGGTGGTGTACGTGGTCCAAATCCAACGCAGAGAGAGTCGAAAGCTGATAACGATTGGCTAGCGTCCACTTCACTTCCTGGTGGAAGCAATCCCGCAGTTTATCTACATCAAATTTCATCATCGGGCGAATTACCGTGGTACGTATGCTGCAGGATTATATGATTCCATGATTGACGACAAGGACGGTCATATACCCTCGCCACTGATCTTGTTTACATGCACCGCGTTGCGCCATGCTCTCCTGGAGTGGCAAAAGAACAAAGGTGTTTATCCGAAAGCTTCCAAGTCAACGCTGAAAGCGGACAGACCTGATCGCTCGAACTACTTCAACTACAAGAATGACAGTGGTAAGATCGCATCCTACTGCGCAGTAATGGGTCGCAAGTTGTTAACCTCGCCTGGCGTTGCAGACACGTATACATTCTTGATAAATACCTGGAACACTCTATCGGAGAGCTAGCAACAGAGGGTGTATAAAAACACTCTTGCTACAGTCAAACGTCAGATCCAACAGGCGGAGAACCCAACGCCTGCCGTTGTGATCAGCATGGAACCAGTGTGTGTTGACAATGCTATTCTGCTTGACTATTTGACCTCCCAAGTGGCGCTTGAGGAACCTGAGATTGGAAGCACTGACCCAGACATCCCGATAGAGTACAATTGCACGGATGACGAAGTGCATTTCGGGATGCCAGTGGACAGCGGGGATTCCGAACATGAAGCTGACGAAAGCGACGAGCGCGATGCTATGTCGACCAACAGCCAGCAATGACGGCCTGCGACTGAACTCGAGAGTTTTGACCTGGGAACCAGTGATGTCGATGGGTATGAGGGCGATGATGGCAATGATGCGGATGCGGATGAGGAGGAAGACCCATGGTTAGCTGATGATGAATCAACGCACAATGTTGAGGACTGAGGGCATAGTACTAGAGAGTGTGAAGATTGGACATGGCGATGATGCAGATGCGGATGAGGAGGAAGAAGCATCGCTAGCCGATGATGGATCAACGCAGAATGTGGAGGACTGAGCGCATAGTACTAGAGAGTGTGAAGATTGGACAGTATACTTCAGACCTGTAAAATAAGATAATGGCGAAGCAAATCCAATGGCAAGCGATGTATCCGAAGCGAAGACTGTATTGTAATAAGTGACAAAATCTCAAAATAAAACATTTATGGGGAGAGTACGGCATCTGATATATAGCAATAAGCGGAGAGGTAAAATTTGGCACTTGGCCGGAGAAAAGCAGAAACATTGCCAGGCGTTGTGCAAACTGCTTTATTATAACTGCAGCCCCTGCGAAGAGTGTAACACATGTGTTGTTCTGATGATGCGTATACATTACCATAAAGTAAAGGAGGTACGGATGCAACACGACCCATCGCCTGGGCGACGGGTATCGTGTAATTCTCCGTCAGATGTTACGAGGTTCCGTCAGAGCCGTCAGAGCTGTCCGGAACACCTGGGTGTTTTAGACGGAAACAAGGGTCGTTGCTGATGTATCATATTTGTCTTTGTTACAGTCACAAGATTCACTACATGATGATATTACATGCATTATTAAAGTCTCTGTATATATATACATACGATCAATCTAGCCGCAGGTAGTAGTCAAGCAAAACCCGAGGAGCACCTGGACGCCCCCATGGAGAGAACTTAGAGATACACCACTCGGAGGCCGTTGTAGTGACACGATGGAGCTAGAAGGCTGAGAGCCCACCATCAACACTCCGCCACACCTCTCGTGACATTCAAACGGAAGTGATGAGAAATAGCGGTTCTGGTTCGAGGAGCGTAGGAATTGGGTGCAAAGATATGATACTACCCGCTGTTGCGGATCCACGACATCTCGGACAGAGGGAGTGAGACCAATAGTTGGGAAAGACACAGTGTGTATTTTCATTGTATGATAAGATGAGATGGAAATGAGATGATGTCTATCTACTCCAGGGTCTGAGGAATATACTCCCCGTCACTCTATCCACCTCCGTGACCCCTGGATTTCCGTCCACCCGCTGTCGCGCCTTAAAGATGTACTTGGAAGCTCTGATCGAGTGAGTTTGGGGATGCACTTGGACGCCGTGATCGTGCGAACTTGGACGCCGTAATTGAGCGTATTTGGAGATACACCTGGAGGCTGTGATCGAGTGAACTGTGGGATGCACTCTGAAATCGTGATCGAGCAAGATTGGAGATGCACTTGGAGACCGTGATCGAGCGAGTTCGGGGATTCACTTGGAGGCCTTGATGGTGGGAGTTTGGAGATGCACTTGGAGGCTCTGATCGAGCGAGTTTGCAGATGCGCTTGGAGGCTGTAATCGAGCGAGTTTGGAGAATCAATTGGAGTCCGTGATGGGGCGAGTTTGGAGATGCACTTGAAGGCCGGGATCGAGCCAAATTGGAGAAGTACTAGGAGGCGGTCAATCTGAGGGCGGTAGTTCGGGAGGGAGGCGCAGCGGGAGATGAGACTCCATTCATTGGTTAACTCGTAATTGTGGGAATGTAGAGAATTAAGTACAACATGGTCTGACAAGAGATGAGAGACTGGCTGGAAGCGGGAGACAGTCGATACTGGGATGATATAGTACGCAGTGTATGCTGTACTCGGTGGTAACTCTTGATCGTGGCATGGAGAGATGGAGAGCAATGACTCAACTTCGTGTTGTTAGGTGATGGTAGAGTTGAGGACGAGAAAGAGAGAGATGAGAGGAGATGGGGGAAATCATGATGAGGAACTGGGACTTAAGAGAATTTCGTGTGGGAGTCAATTTACCATCCCTGATACAGCGGGTACGAGTCCCCATCCTGCTTGTATTGACACCGATAGGCGGTCTTCCCAACCCAATCAGGCACGTTGTACCCCTGACTCCTCATATCCGCTCGTATCCTCCACATGGTTCTCATCTTCTTCCTCCATCTCCCTCTTTCTCGTCCACAACTCTCTTATCAATGCAGAACACAAAGTCAAGTCATTCCTTTCTATCTCTCTATGTCGTGATCATGAGTTGACACAGAGTACAGCATACACCAAGTACAAGAATACACTGAGTACAGCATACACCGAGTACAGCATCCAACGAAGATTGTTTGTCTTCCCTTCATCCTCATGATTACAAGTTGACCCCTGAATGTAGCTTCAGCTCCCTGCGTGCCTCCCTGCACGATCGACTGCCATCAGCCAGCTCTCCATAACCGCTCACAGGTAAAGTCACCTTGTCACATTCTCATGGCTGTGAGTCAACAAACTGATGAATAGAATCTCAGCACCTGGCGCGCCATCCATCGACCACCTCTAAGTGCTCGTCCAAATTTGCTCGATTACAGCCTCCAAGTTCGCACAATCACAGCCTCCAAGTGCATGTCCAAACTCGCATGATCATGGCCTCCAAGTACATCTCCAAACGCGCTCAATCATGGACCCCAAGTGCATCTCCAAACTCGCTCAATCACGGCCTCCAAGTGCATCTGCAAACTCGCTTGATCACAGCCTCCAAGTGTAACTCTGAACTTGCACATGTACGGCCTCCAAACTCGCTCGATCACAGCCTCGGAGTGTATTTCTGAGCTCAGTCGATCATCATTTTCAGGCGCACCTCAAAATGCTCTCATGCACCGCCTGCCGCCAGTCCAGATATACTGTGTGTAGACGGGTAGCTATATAGATACATAGATCAGAATACAAACTTAATCCATGAATTGTAATAATCGTTGAACAATATGTAGTAGCTATGATTTCCAGGCGCACCAGCAGCGATTCTAAAGGAGATGTTTTTCCCAGACTGCTCTACTGTGATAGGAGGAGCGCCCAGACTTGTTGCCGGCACTCCATTGCTTGTCGCCGGTGCTCGCAGGTGCTACCAGGCTTTACGCCAGCGCTCTAAGATGCTCCCATGTGCACCCAAAGTTCTTTCTGGTGCTCTGAGGTGATCCCAAACCTCTCACAATCACTCCCATGGTACTTCTGTACCAGTCATCAGAGACCCCAGTTACTCTGAAGGCTGGCAGGAATGTCCTCCTCAGGTCTGAGACTCTCCTGAAATTGACGCATCTAAGTTTGCACTCCACATCCTCTCAGACACTCCTGGAGGCTTCCAGTGACTACAATACATTTTGCTGATGTATTTATCCTCAGAAAATATACCTACAATGTACTTTATAGTGCTATACTCAGACAGCGTAAAATCAATAGATTCAATTGCCAGTTCTAAAGTATCCAGAGTGAATATTTAAAAGATCTGATATATGTTTGACTGGTGCTTCAAGCTGTTGGCAATGAAGAAGAATTGATGGATGATTGAATCTAGCACTTCTATTAAGGTGAACCAAGATTACTTAGTATCCACAACTTTTGAGAGATGTATATAGTGGAATAAGACCTACTTAATCTAGATCTAAAGCTTACTATTCGATTTAAAAGTCAACTGCTAAGTACAGATAACAGTTTAAAAGCTCAATCAGCCAGTTATTCTTGAATATACTAATTTGTCTTTTCAAATATGTACATGTTGGGGCATAGTCAACATTATAAGTCTGATTCATCAGTAAAATATATTTCAGTTACTGGGTTTCTCTAGAAGTGTGTGAGAGGAGGCAGATTGTAAACTTACAAGTGTCAATTTCAGAAGAGAATCAGACTCTAGGAAGACATTCAAGCCAGGTGTCAGAGTAACTTGGATCTTGGACGACTACTATGGAAGCAACATCAGAGTGGCTAGGATACAATTCGGAACACATCGGAGCACAGGAGCAGCATGTTGGAGCGCAGGAGAAGCATGTCGGAGCACTGGAGAACTACATTGTAGAATGGGAGAAGCATGTCGGAATGCCAGTGAGGCATGTCTGAGCACCGGAGATGCCCCACAGAATTCCGGAGGGGCACGTCTGAGTGCGATTGATGCAAATCGGAGTCCTGGAGAAGCAAGTCGAAGCACTGGAAAAGCACAATGGAGTGCTGCAGAAGCATGTTGGAGTACCAGATAGCCCCATTGGGGCACCACACACACAGGATGGAGCGCCTGAAAAGCAGGTTGGACCGCCAAAAATGAACATCAGAGTACCTGAGAAGCGAGTTGGAGTCCGAGAGAATCAAGTTGGATGGCCAGAGCAGCAAGTCGGAGTGCTGAAGAATCTGCTTTATGTGTTGGAGAAGCACATTGGAACTCCTGAGAAGCACATCAGAGTGCAAGTTAATCACACCACAGTGTCAAAGTGAACATTGGTAGCACCTGGGACGGTTGCCCAATCAACGCAGGAATGCCAAACTCACTGTGAGTGATGCCGGGGTCGTTATAGATACACATTCAGAGGACTGCAGGCATTATCTGAGATTTTCCAGATGTATATGAGCAATAGAATATCCTCCACAGCCAATATAATGCATGGATTATTGTTCATTATCAACTTCTAAATGTTATAATACTACCCAATATCCCATTGGACATTCTATGTGTTATATCGCTACATTAAGGAACCAGAAAAAATGGTGACTGATTCACAAATAAAAGCACATACACCAAAACAATAACCCCTCTAAGCGATTGAATGATATCAATCAAACATTATCTCAATGTTATCCACTAAATCTCCCATTTTATCAGGGCTGAGCAATGGATGAACAGACCATTCACCAACAACAAGAAGATGCGGGGGGCGCTTGTTGCAATTGTGAATGAATCAGGCCTGATAAGTGGGTGACATTGCAGTCCCATGTTATTTGGCTCGATTCGTGATATCTAACCAAGACAGAATATGAAATGTCAGCTAGCTCTGAATCAAAATGGAGTTGGAAAGGTAATATGATGAATTTGGGGGAAAAAGAGATATACCAGCAGGAAAGAAGGAGTGTCTGATGGGAAGTGTAGGGTGCAAAAGGGCAGTACAGATGCTGACGGAGGCACACAGAATGAAATAGACAGTGCCAATCCAGGCCAAGGTGTGTTGATGGGGATTGAGGAATGGCTATCCAGTGGAGCAGCCCTGCCATGTATAGTAGAGTTGGAAGGGGGGTAAATAGTCTGGTATGAAATAGAAGTGCTTTGATTCGAGATTGAGGAAGACATTGAAGAACACCCATCACAGAGGAAGAACACCGAAAAAGCAGGGGGTCCGGAGAATAGAAAGAAGTGTTCCATCCCCAATCAATGCTGACAAGTGCCGAGGTGTATTGAGGAGCACCCATTATGGTGAGCGAGCACCAGGAGGAGGGTTTGGGCTCCTGATGTGTAATTGCTGGGAGCAGTGGCTTCTGGAGTAATTATATCTATCATGATGGATGGGTAAAACATACCTTGATTTTCATCTTCAGAAAACAAAACCGTAACCATCTTTCCTGTGGCATAGTCATACAGCACACAATGGCTAGCTGCATCCACAAGCAACAACATCTGTGAAGTGTGAAGTTGTGACAAATGAGAGGTGGTAGGCTGGCACCCCAAGCAATTGGTGGTGAAGAATAATTGATGGCAAAACAAATCAAGAACTTTGATATGGGTGAACCATGATGATTGTATCAGGCATTACCTGTGAGAGATATGTATCGTAAAACAGCTGTTCCTTAACCTGCATTCACAGCTTAGTCTGAGAGTCTAATTCAAACAAGTAACTACTGACAACAGTTTGATGACCTATATCTGCCAATTGCACTCGAATGGTACTAATCTACAGTTCTAACCATGTGTATTTTGGGGTTGAGTCATCATCATAAGTCCAATACAGCAGCATTGATCAGACTAACACTTACAGCTTCGTGGATTGGTGGGTTGATTATATGAGATGGACCAGTGGGTAATTGACATACCGATGGTGTACCTACAGGAGTACCTGCTAATGCGCACTGACCATCCAGAGCTTCAATGGCAAGTTTGCATGGTTCATCAACCATCTTGTACTTCTCATCAGACAAGATTGGCCAAGCAGTCTTTCGGAACATGATTGCCTACACAAACTGTTCCACTATCTCGATAGTAGCCATCTGGAGTTGACAAATGTTGCAATCTCCACCGGCCATTCATTGAGGTACATTCTAGTCCCAACTAGCCTTACTAAGAGGGAGTTCCTGGGTGGGTACAATATCAGACTTGCATATTATGTTGATCGTTGACTTTTGCCATTTGAGCAATGGTGGTGTGAATGCTCCTGCCGGATTTCGCAAATTTGGAAGTGGAGTGGGTCCAATGATAGTATTGGCTTGGCTCCATCGTTTTGGCTGTAGAACCTATGTCATTCGGAACATATTATTGCAGCAATCCTGGCGTAGATGTAGGACCTCTTGTTGGTGGTCCAAATAGTATTGTTCGATATTGGAAGACAAGGTGGACTGTCCAGAGTGTTTGCTTTGTTGTCGCTGATCTCGCAATTGGTATCATCCCCATCCTGCTTCATAGGAATTATAGAGTGGACAATAGCTATCTCCAATACAATACTCACAGGCTGAGTTGGAAATTCAAACTTTGATTGGCGATGAAGATTGGTTGTCTTCCTGAATGTGAGTGCTAGGGCCCTCTCAAGGTGTACTTCTTGATTCTTCTGCAAATAGTGATTCCTCAGCTGGCTGGACTTAGGTTCCATGTTGAGTAAGTGATGATAGAAGTTCGGGAATGTAGAGAGAAGTATATAAGGGTAAAGATAGTATGGAGTTTAATAGAATAATGGGAAAATCGGGCATTGAGGGAACATTCAGTCATGGAGGATGCAATTCGAGGCGAGCCTGTCAACAGTCTAGAAGATGTTTCAGTGGATCATGTATTCACTGTTGAGACTATTGATGTGTTATGGTTTTGGAAGTGTCAGGTGGATGGGATTATATGGCATCCTCATGACCCCTATTCTGAATATTAGTACTCGTATCTGTCATGGGGGTATATAATCCACACAACTAATACAATCTTGATTAAGATTAAATACAGCCACCTATTCACATATGTTCCGCTCTTTTTCCCTTGTCTTTCCCAGGATTAAACTGATTGAAATCATTTGCAAGAACAAGCTAATATTTATAATCGTCAGAAGTTTGATCATGCTGGTTAACAATGTACTCAAATGCTTTGTCCTGCCCGAGACCCATCTTGACGTAACAATGATTCACCTAACATTAACTGGGCATTGGTGCAAAGAGCTGTAGCAATGATGCCAGCAGACTTTGTCGGTGATCTTTGAAATAAATGTGTAGGTCTCCAAACACAATGACTGTATGGCTGAATGCTGTTGGCGATACTCTCGATCAGTAAGTAGGCATATGAGTTGTTCTAAAGCGATTGGAGAGGTTGAGTTGTATTCGAGTGGTTTGCAAACTTAATGCCCCCTCACGCTAGTGATCGTATCTAAAGCAACAGTGGATAAAATTCTGAATAATGTTTTAATGTGTTCTTCACTGCTAATGTCTGCATGGGGATTGTTGCTTGAGTATGATTCATTTCATTGCCAGAACAATGTGAGCTTTTAATAGTCCAGTCCTCAGGATAGTCCCTGTGTGAATTCTTGCAATAACACCATGATTGTCGGATAGCTTATTGCTGATAACATTCTCTGTATCAGAGCGTCCCTTGATGAGGTGGCCACAAATTCCCTTTGGTTATCGTATTCATGCATGAGTGGTTATAAAGCATTATGCTCCCTGCTAGGGCCATCCTCAAACAAGATATCAATCACACATAACTGACAGCTCTTAACCTGAATTTGGAAATCTCACTTTCGTTTGTACAGTAGTTGGAACATTCTGCCAGTGTGTTGTCTAACAGTGATCATCAAAATTATGATAATGCCTCACTGCAATCTAGATATTCGGTATTATTGTCATAGATTCACCAGATGTCCATCTGATGCTACGCCAACAGTGATTATGATACATAGGGAGTGTTATGATGTATATGAACCCAAACCAATGAGCTGGTTTGCATCAGGCCTCGTATCATCAGCCAATGTCAATAATGCCCCAGACAATGCACTTATAGGTCTTGGCCATTTGATGTCCGGGAAGTATCACAGGGCATTCCCATTCCTGAGCAGCTGGCCAGGTAGATTCAGCTTACCTGCATATTGGGTGATGTCCGATGCATACATAATTCTGTGTAATCACAACTGAACTGTGTGTTGTCCCGCTAGATACAATATACTAGGTGCGGTTGATAATTATGCTCACCACTGAAGTTTCTTAATTTACATTAGCAAAATGTAAAATGGTTTCGAAGTTATAACTGAACAACTCAGCAACTCTGATCAGCCACACTAATGGTTCCAGATGCTTCCAGATGCTTCCAGATAGGCTGAATGCAAAGCGATGTGCTCTCAAGTGCTCCGAGACTACTTCCCCAGTGCATCTCAATGTTCCGGAAGTTGTGGAACAGAATACAACAATATCTTGAAGAGTGTATAGTTGTCTTCAAAATGCTACAAAATCAAACTATTAGAATGTGCAAATTTCGGAGCTACTGGGAGTATTGGCCGCGTCGCCAACACGAATCCAGTGCACCTCGAACCTGGAGCCATACCCTCTGGGAGTGATTATGATAGAGGGAAATCTTACAATTCGATTAACTATCGTCCTCCTGCACGCCTTAATGCAGGCATTGTCACTTAATATACAGTCCAGTAGGTATCTATATCCTCATGATTATTTACAAGCCATGTGCTATCGATTCAATCTGATGCAGCATTCTCTCGCACCATATGTGCCGGTCCAACAATTGCTCCGACAGGTACAATATGCATCTTATCAGTCTGTTTGACAACCCGGATGAACACGTCAACACAATCAGCCCAACCATGCAGATCTTTGTACTTTGTTGGAATCACCACCGCATATTCTTCAGCTTGAGGACGTGATATCCATTGTTGAGTCTTCTTGCACGTCTTAGAAATGGTCAATATCAGTTCTCCGGTGGGCAGGCGCTCATGAGATTGGAGAGTCTGATTCGGTGGAGTCCAGCTGACGTATAATACAGGAAAAGAACAAACACAGCCTTGGAAGGTGTTATCAAGGTCACTGTCCATATATTGGACCCAGATGTTATGAGATTCAGGCATGATCCCTTGCTTGGCATTGGTATATTCTATCTTGCAATCAAGTCCCAGATACTCAACAGATTTAGGGCAGTGACATGGTTGACGGTAATACAACAGCCCATTTTGAAGTTTGATAAATATACTGTCTATGAGTGGATTCTGATCATATCCGACCACCAGTCCACTATCTTCGTGTCCCCAGTCCTCTTCAATTTGTGTACAGAATAGCTGTCCAAAGTTGGGAATTCTGAAATCTTCTGATGCATACATGAGTGAGGTTAATTTGATACTGCTGCACACTCCGCGGACATGGGTTTCTCTCAAATGATGTACCTGTTGTGATAAGGGGCAGCAAAATGGCTCTTCCTGACAATGCTGAAGGCATAAAAGATGGGCTCTGCGAGTATTTCGCCGTTTATTGGTAGTGGATAGTACGTTGAAAACCTTCGCGGAGACAACATTGTTCAAGCCTTGAAGGGCAAGATGAGACAGTGTCTCTTCCATATAGTCAAGACCGGTACGCTGGTCATTGTGCTCCAGCATTGGTCGAATGTAATTGACTTTGAATGTAGATCGAGATGCCTCTTTGACAGTGCCGATATGTAGCCGTTCAGAAATATCGGTGGTGAACTTGTCACCAGAACCCATTCGCCGAATGGACTCAGATATATGGCTCACATAATGCATCTTTGGATATCCGAAATGTATCACACGCTGTTCGACGGTTTTAGTGAGCTCCTGAACGCCAATTGCTTTCCACCAAACTTCAAACTAGATCAAGCGGATGGACAATTCATTCCTGAACCGCATCTGCTCATTCCACGTGATACCATACATATCTCTCTCTGCAGCTAGTTTGCAACGCGGTCCGTATCAGCGATACCCCCGGTGGCGGCTTCAGTCTCAGCATTGGATAGACGGACCTGAAATTCCACACCCTTGTCGGCAGTCATGTTTGCCGCTCCACAAACCTCATCTTCTGCAGCAGATTTCATTGGAGGGAGTTTTTTGGCAAATGTGCTTCTGGGACCGGTTGCCTTAGTCCCGACTTGCTGCAATAGATGTCGCTCATGATGGTGGAATGATTTATCGAAATGCTTGCGTTTAACCGGTGTCACTTGATGGATTTCGCGCTCCAATCGCTCTTTGCACTCTGCCGATCAGCATCTCACCATACGGTTGCCGCTTGTCAGGTTCTATTCTGGCGCATCTGAAATTGCCTTTGTTTTGGTACTGTAACCATTTCAGCCCTGTACACCTGAACCTCCATCGCAGCGCAGATTTTATGAATCTTTAGTTCTCGTAACTGATGGGATTCTCTGGTGAACTGTTCATCCTCCTTGGCCTTGGCAGACTTCGACATTGTCTGCTCTCGAAAAGCACCCTCTTTCTTGTAAAATCGCTTCTGTGGATCATCTGGTGCTGTGAGGGATACATCAGAGTGATTTTGTTGGCTAACATGTAGAGAGAATTCACATAATGCCTGTACTGTTCCCATTACAATTTCATCAGAGGCTGTTTCAGCCGCAGTTTTCCAAACATCCTTTGAGCTGTCAAGAATCTGAGCGCAAGTCACTGGCAGTATTCTGATTATGCTCTGGATCTCTTCTCTCTGCCAGGAGCTGCTTTTCATCGAATCGAATGGTTTAGAGAAGTGCTGGAGGCCCAGATATCGTGGTACCGATGTGAATCAATTGTCAAATTGATCCTTGACATTTCTTGCCTTCAGGTATTTGAGCAGCCAGTGCAATAAGTCTTTAATTAAACCCAGGAGCAGCTGATGCAATTCATAAGGCTGCCAAAGGCGATAGACATTGCAAAGATGGTATTGCCAGAACTGGTTTCGGATTGGATGAACACCAAGAGTGGGAAAAACATCGATATTACGTTTGTCCTGAACCTGTGAGTAACAATGCTCATCACTTGAGTCATGGACTGGTCGAAAAGTGGAATGCCCCAGTGTCACACGTTTAGAAACTTCACACATTGGGCATGAGCCATATGGGACTTCAGTAACCGTGACTTGTTCTGGATTATCCCCGACCCAGGCTGCCAAAAGCGGATAACAGTGTCTGTCGAATCCATCAGCACAATTCCATTTCAAGCCGGGACCAGTTATGTCAAGATTCCGGAGTCGGGACAGCACAGTTCGAACCGCGGAATGTGATGCCTCCTCACTATTTGTAGAATCTTTCAGGGGACATGGGATCAACCCAACGAGGATCAAGGCCCACTTTCTAGGTGTCCAGTGGATATGTTTCCGAATAATACCAATCGTCAGATACAGCGGCCAGGCATGCTGACTGCCCGAAATATTGGTCAAGTGAGTCTTGTTGGATGCACAAATGACTGGCACAAATGTCGCTCCGGCAGGGAGCCGATCTTGCGTATCCCACCACCAATAGCCGGTGTTCTCCACACAGTATATTCGGCGACTTTCCGAGTCTGCGAGGCGCACCGGTTCAAAATTGAGGTGCGCCTGAAACAGGTGATGTGCGAAAAGGAACTGTATACATTTGAAAATATCCGTCTACTATAATGTTGTGAAGATATGTGAATGATCTACAATCCAACTATCATCGCCAAGCCCGAATTCGAGTTGAGTGTCGAGCTTTCGCAGGTCATACGCTGATTGGAATGATTCGATTTTGAACTTGTCCAGTCCACGCCTCGGATGTTGATCTATCCATGTTTTTGTTTGCTGGCTAAATGATTGAGCCTGTTGAAAGTTGTGTGCTGACTGAAATGGATGCGATGGATTCCATTGTGCTGAGTACTTGCGATGCTTGTTGTACAATCCAGTTGCTTTGCCATAAGCTTTCCCCCCTGCATTTTCCACTCCAACTGCCTGTCTATGAGCCTTTGTCTTTGTTGGATCAGGAGTACATGTCAGATCAGGCTTCTGGGGCTCTATAGTTTCTTTGTCAGGAGTATCTTCATGTGGTGGTGCACCAGGTACATTGCCTATGGTCAGATCATTATTTGACTAGCTCATCAATGGCCTTTCCGGTGCACCGACTCAAGTCGAACCATGATGGCTGGGGTCGATCCCAGCCTGCATGCTGCATAATCCCATGATGTAATAGCCCTTCGTTGAACGATATTGGGTGATATTGTTGATAATCAGCCCTGAGTCGGTCCAGGTCGAATGATTTCTTTTTGCAGATAAAGCACTAAACATGTTCCCGGTGAGTGTTGACCATTTTGGAAAAATGGTCAGTGAACACGTATTCGGAAGATTCTCGATGATGCTTCAAGTGGTGATTTAGAGCCTGACGGATATTAGTTTGACTGCAACCTAGCTCCAGTTAGCGTATCACAGCCGCATTGCACCCCGCCAAATGCGGGGTACAATACATTCACCATACAATCAGCTTTCTTCATAAACCAGGATATATATATCATATCCCGCACAATAATCATGCACATCGCCTTCTGCAAGTCATTAGCAGAGAAGAGAAGGTGTATTTTGCCATCACTGCAATCGCCACGATGGGCCTTATATTGAACTACTTCATTTCAGCATGGTGAGTTATAACTACGCTCGAGTGTCCGAGCAGCTGATGATGAAGGTAGATCGTCTTGATACAATGAATAGGTGAGCTTTGTAGCTAGCTGTATGCCAATGCAATGATCATCGAGAACTGATAGGATGGTTGCTTCAGTAATGATCCTTGACTGGAGTGTGGATCCTGAGGAGAACAATGATGTTTAGACAAGGAGCTCAATAGGAAGCAAGCACCCTTGCTGCTCGACTCACAGGCCTCCTATTGAATTTGGTTCCACGGTCATACACATGCAACTTATGTGTAATATTCCTAGTCGTGCTAACCTTCATACTGGATATAGTTCTTGTTGGGTTCCTGGAGATATCATATCATATCCCTTCTATGAACTTGTAACGTCATGGAAGCGTATGAAGGTGAGCACCAATCCAATACCTTAGTAGAAGAATTCGAGCATATAATAAAGAAAGGTGGGATGTGTGTGATCATGGTTTCTTCTTTTCAGCAGGGTTGGTTTCATGGATCAAAGGTGGAGTGAAACACCACAGATCTTGACAACAGAATGGGATATAAGAAGCCTTTCATTCCGCCGGAGGTCACTGCTCCATGCAATATACTCAACCATACTCCGATGTATTCTATGTCACCTCTCCCATCTGTTGTAGTTTACCACCATCTTCATTCACAGAAAATCTTGACGACCAGATCTGCACCAACGACACTGATTAGGGCTCCACTGAGCGGCCAATTTGGAAACCAAAAATGCCATGAAGACAATTCAGAACCATCGGAAAATAGTTCACAAACTGCCACTGCCAAAGACAGTTGATTTGGGAAACACACCAATCAATATCATCTGCCACATGGGTATGGTTACCCGCCTACACAGCAGCCATTCCCAGGCGCTCTGCAGTTTTATCAGCACTCTCCATTCAAGATGACACACAGTTCGCAACCAACCACCAGCGCAAGCTAAGAATATCCAAGTTATGGGCCACAGTTGCAAGGATATGACCTCCACCAAGGTGATTATGGTGGGTCTCAAATGTACCCCCCTCCCCAGATTCCAGGACAAGGGCCATCATCTCCAGGTGCACCGGATACCCAAGGAGAAGGAACACCTCATTGATCTCGAGTGGACTGAGCACAAGCAAGCCAAACTGAAGATGCTTGTGGTGTGATACACTTCACAGGGTGCTTCAGGAGCATGCAGGGTTCATAGATGGCGGCTAGCATGTTTCTCGTAAGTGTTGCAAGACACAGAGGATCGCAATAACGGTTCTGTACAATGCTACGATGAATGGTCACTCGATACTTGGGTGAATTCTCCAATTATCTGATGGCTGAGAGAGACATTTCTGCCAATGCTTGTCAATGAACCTGGGGAGTATCCCGAACCTGACCAGGATGAGGAATCAAGAGAGTCGCTCCTTCCGGAACACGATAACAATGAAAATGCACTCCCCGGTGCACCTCCTCCACAAATGGCAGTGCTATGTTGTTTCCTTCCTGGCCAAGTTCGTCATTTGAAGTGGTGGCTAACGAAGTATCTTGCGGATCATGTTGATATATTCCACATGTATGCAGACATGGGCACTGATGAACGCACAGAAATGCAGCTCAAATTCCAGCATGCACGAAATCCCTCCGTATTCGTAACTACACCCAAAGTGGGCCGGCCAGGCTCACATCTTACAACAGCAAACCATGCAGTAATAACTCAGAAGTTCTGGGTATTGAATGAGCAGCAGCAGGCATTTGCACGAGTTGTCCGGCTAGGGCAAAACTGAGTACCACACACATGGTTACCGAATACGGGTCCTGGAGGCTATGATAACCGCGCGAGTGATCTCCACCAACAATCTGGAGTTGCGCAGATGAATGTCCTGCATGGCTTGATGAGTCGACTGAACATCATGATGACGATGATTTACCAGATTCTGGAGTCTGGTGAGGACTACACGAAGCGGCTGACAGAGACTGGAGACACGTTACAGTTTGATGAACCATCATCCTGGATTCTTAGGACACTTCATCAAGGTATGCCTCTTTAGACTGGCAACCAAGATAACCTTCTTAACTGATATGAATAGTCAAAAACGTCTTTTGTAAGGCACACTATACTGCATAGATAAATCCATTCTCTCTGTCGTATTGAAGCGAATCAAAGATCTGATGTTGGAATTGATAGAGGGAGATTTCATTGGCATACTTGATTGGTAATAATGACGAATATGAGGTGAAGTCAATTCATCAGCTACATTACATGTTCGCGGCTGGCCTATCTCACGATAAATTGCATAATTTAAATGTTGAGCATGACGCAGCAAAGGGCGTCAAATCATTTGTCAGTTGCGAATTTTTGGTGCACCCAGAGCCTGAGGCCACATTCGCATTTCGAATACAAAAGAATGAGAAACCATAATTCAACCACTTTCAGGTACACTGGGGAATCCTAGGGATTTGCCATGAGTCCCGTGACCACAGATCAAGCCCTGCATATTTGCCAATCCCATGTGGCAATAATGTCAGGTGAGGCAATACTGATTGGTGTGTGTGTCAGAATATGAGACACCGGCTCAAGAATTCGTAGAAATGCCGCAACATTTGCTCGCATATGATCGAAATTCACGTGCACTGGAGAATCCTCAGCATATGTCTTGAGTCGGCTTATGACAGCTCCCGCACAGCACATTTGCCAATCCCATTTGGCATTGAGACACTCCAGGCGATATTGAGTACTTCGGTTAGAATACGAGAGATGGCTCGCTGATTCGTGGGAAAGCTGCAGCTTTGGCTGGCATTTGATTGAGATTCAATTGCACCGGAGAATCCTCAGCCTATGTCTTGAGTCCCATTGTGGCAGCTCCAGCACAGCACATTTGCCAATCCCATTTGGCACTGAGACACTCTAGGCAAGATTGAGTACATCGGTTAGAATATGAGACACGTCTCGCTTATTAGTGGCAAAACCGCAGCTTTTGCTGGCATATGATCGATGTTCAGGTGCACCGGAATGGCTTGAGTCCATATCCATATGACCGATTGATCACAGCATATTTGCCAATCCCAGAGGAAATAAAGTCAGTCTGAGCAATATTGAGTACATTTGTCGGAACCTGAGACACAGGCTCACTTATTCTAGGCAAAGCCGCAGCTTTTGCTAGCCTATGATCGAAGTTCTGGTGCACCGGACAATCCTGGGTATAGTGTTATGACAGATCCAGCAGACCATATTTGCCCATCCCGTTTGGCAATAAGGTCAGTCTAGGCGACATTGAGTCCTTCTGTCAGAATATGAGACATCGGCTCACTTATTCGTAGCAAAGTTGCAGCTTTTGCTGGCATATCATTATAAGTTGGGCGCACCTCAAGATCTGCATCCCAGAGTGTTGGATACTGAGACACGGCTCAGGTATTCATGCATATGCTGCAGCTTCCGCTGCCAGGTATTTCATGGCCTATGATTGAAGTTCTGGAATAACTGAGATCTGCAATCCAATGGAGAATGAGGTCCTAGGATTTGTATGAAGCCAACTTTGGCAAGCTGCGACTAAGTATGGATATAACATTCCGGCCCAGGCATGCCTCGAGAGCGACAAATACCCCTCCTAAGTGCATGTATCCCAGTCCGAAGTGCACTTCATATTATAGTTTCCTTCATACTCATCATGTCTTCTTCGACTTTGAATCAGTGGACGCAGTGCACTCAGCTTGCCATCTATGGAGACACTTCACGTTTAGGTGTGGGCGGCTCATCCCGCTCAGCCACTGCTACTATATCAATCTATGCTTGAGCGATATTGAAGGCTGCCTCTAAAATGCCTTGAACTGTCAGCTCGGTGTCAACTTGTCCGTTGGAGGAAGGTCGCCCTGTACAACTAAGCCATAAATGCACAGACCTGGCCAATTAGTGACTCAGTAAACTCTATATTGACTAAGTAGTACGCTTGGACCTATGCTTCGAAATCCTAAAATAGCTTCTGCATGTTTGGGCTCTGCCAAAAGAGCTGGAGCTCCAGAGCGAGAATCTCAAATAACAGATTCTTTCCAGCAACTGTGCAAGATGGCCGGCAACTCCCGCTGACTCATGTACCGCACTTACTGAATGAGGCCGAAGGTCTCAATCCTTTCAATGCCGACTTCACTCAATTCTGCCTTCCTTGTATGTTTGGGCCACCAAAACACGGATCTGACAATAGATTATGTGAACCGATTTCCATCAGGTGTGAAGTTCGAAGAGAGAATCTTGAAAGCTCACGTTCAGAAAAGTCAGCTTTGAAGAGTGCAATTAACTGTCAGAGTATCGCGAGCTTGCAATCCCAAGCCATTGAATCCAAGCATAACCATTTAAACTTGGGGGCACCTCAATTTCCGGAACTGTATGCATTCAATCATCATTCCTCTGCCCACTCTGAAATGACGTCTTACTATGCATTCATACCATTGTTGCATATTGCTGTCAACCCCAACATTAATTGAAGTCAACATTGTAGTGGTGAGACTCACAATGAATATATGATCTAACGGTGTGCAACTAACTAGATATTAGGCGCAAAATCAGAATGTCAGTGAGAATTCATGACGTATTTGTTAGCAATCTTGGCATCGCCAAGTGCTTGAATCAATACGATTACCCCTGAATCATCCATCGTACCCCAACATTCTTTCTCTACCCCTGTATCGCTCCTTTGTATACCAAATTCACTCTCTACTCCATTAACCGCATCATTGTTGTGAAAGATATTCTGCAGACATGGCCCAGATGAGCGCATGAAAGGGAAGTTATGTTTACGATATTGCCTTATCAACCGCTATCTTAGCTGCAGCATCCGAGCACAATAGAATATCCTGAAAATCCGTGTTTGTTCCCGGCGAATATACCACATACGGGGATTGATAACATACTCAGTCTGAACCCTTGCAACTCAGTCGTCACTCTCAAGGTCCGAAATCTATCGAGTTCTGCAGATCATGAATGCTGCACCAATTCTATTCCATGCCGGTCACCTCAAATGCTTGAACATTCACGCATAATTACTACGTTTAGAGAGTCATATGCAGGGGCACATGTTTTCCATTCAGGTTCTCAGTGCTCCATTTGGCCAGCACCAAGGGTTAGTAAATGTTGCGAGTTTTCTTCCGGTGCGTCTGGTTCTATTCTATGTGTGTTGGCTTTAGCCAACCTCCAATTCTTGTATCCATACAGGGTGCTGATAGGAGCATCAGCAAAATGTATTTTTGTCATTGGAAGCCTCTGGGAGTGTCTGGGAGTTGCCGGACCAGAATCCCATGGTGGTCAAATCCCAGAGGTAACTGGACCGATGCAGCGGCCTTCATGTGCACCTGGGAGCACCTGGGAGCACCGGCGACAAGACGGAGAGCGCCGACGACAAGCCTGGGAGTGCTGGCGACAAGACTCGGTGCACCTCGACTCACAGTAGAGCAGTCTGGGATACACAACATCTTCTTTGGAAACGCTGCTGGTGTGCCTGGAAATCATAGCTACTACTAATCATTCAATGATTTTCAAAACTCATTCATTCAGTGTGTATTCTGATCTATGTATCGATGTATCTATATAGCTACCCATCGACACAAGGTATATCTGGACTGGCTGGAGGCAGTACTTAAGAGCAATCTGAGGTGCGCCTGAAGATTACGATCGAGTGAACTCAGAGATGCCCTTGGAGGCCCTGATCGAGCCAGTTCGGAGATGCACTTCGAGGTCATGATCGTGTGAACTTCGACTCTGTGATCGAGGGAACTTAGAGTTGCACTCCGAGGCCGTGATCGAGCGAGTTTGGAGATTCACTTGGACACCGTAATCGAGTGAGGTTGGAGATACAATTCGATGCTATGATCGACTGAACTGGGAGATGCACTCCGAGGCCGTAATCAAACGAGTGTGGTGATTCACATGGAGGCTGTAATCGAGCGAGTCTGGAGATACACTTGGAGGCCATGATCGACTGAACTTGGAGATGCACTCCGAGAACGTGATCAAGCGAGTATGGAGATGCACTTGGAGGTAGTAATTGAGCGAGGTTGGTGATACACTTGGATGCCATGATCGACTGAACGGAGAGATGCACTCTGAGGCCTTAATCAAACGAGTTTGGAGATTCACTTGGAGGCCAAAATCGAGCGACTTTGGAGATACACTTGGAGGCCATGATCGACAGAACTTAGAGATGCACTCTGAGGCCATGATTGAGCGAGTTAGTATATGCACTTGGAGGCTGTAATCGAGCGAGTTTGGAGATACACTTGGAGGCCATCATGGACTGAACTCAGAGATGCACTCCGAGGCCATGATCGAGCGAGTTTGGAGATGCATTTGGACGCCGTAATCGAGTGAATTTGGAGATACACTTGCAGGCCATGATCGACTGATCTTAGAGATGCACTTAGAGGCCCTGGTGGTGGAGATGCACTTGGAGGCCATGATCGGGAGAGATGGGAGGAGAACTTGGAGGGGGTCGATTGGAGGCGCGCCCGGTATACTCTATTCATCAGTTAGTTAACTCGTAACCGTGGGAATGTGATGAGGTGACTTTACCTTTGAGCTCTCAAGGAAAGCTGACTGGTGGCGGTCGATTGTGTAGGGCGGCATACTGGAAGCTGAAGCTACATTCAGGCGTCAACTCGTAATGATGAGAATGAAGGGAAGACAGACAATCTTAAGTGGATGCTGTATTCGGCGTATGCTGTACTCGGTGTATGCTGTACTGAGTGTTAATTCATGATCATGGCATGGAGAGATAGAGAGACATGACTTGACTATGTGTTCTGCGAAGATGCTGGAGTTGTGGACGAGAAACAGAGATGGGGGATGAAGATGGGAACAACATGGAGGATACGAGCAGATATGAGATATCAGGGGTATGACTTGCCTGTTTGGGTTTAGAAGACCTCATATCAGTGTAATCACCCGCTGAGTCGGGACTCATACCTGCTGTATTAGGAATGGAAACTTGACTCGCACACTGCATTCCCTTGAGTTCCAGTTTCTCATGATGAGTTCCCATCTCCTCTCATCTCTCTCTTTCTCGTCCTCAACTCTAGCATCACCTAAGAACACGACATTAAGCCATCCCTCTGAATCTCTGCATGCCATGATCATGAGTTAACACCGAGTGCAGCATACACTGAGTACTGCATACACCGAGTACTGGGTCATCCCAAGATCGACTGTCTTCCGCTCCCAGCGCGTCTCTGACCTCTCATCTCTCGGCGGACCTTCTTGTACTCAATTCTTTTCATTTCCACAATTATGAGTTAACCATTGAATAGAGTCTCAGCTCCCATCGCGCCTCCTTCTCGATCTACCTCCTCCAGATCGATCGCCTCGAAGTAGTCCTCCAATCCTGGTCAATCAGGGCCTCCGAGTGGATCTCGAAAATCGCTGGATCACGGCCTCCAAGCGCATCTCGAAACTAACTTGATCACGGCCTCCTATTGCATCTCTGAGTTCACTCGATCTGGGTTTCCATGTGCTTCTCCAAACTCGCTTCATCACGGCTTCCCGGTTTGGATGGTGATGGCCTCCAAAGTTGCTTGATTACGGCCTTGAAGTGCATCTCTCAGTTCACTCGATCACGGCCTCTGAGTGCATCTCCAAACTCACTCAATCATGGCGTCCAATTTCGCACAATCATCGCTTCCAAAGTCGCTCCATTACGGCCTCGAACTACATCCCTGAGTTTACTCAATCTTTGCCCCAAGACCATCTTCAAATTTGCTCGATCACAGCCTCCAAGTACATCTCTATGTTCACACGATTACGGTGTGATGAAACGGCGTTGTTCTCAAGGCATCCGAAGGGAATTGGTGAGAATGAGCGGTTCTGGCTCAACGAGCGTAGGACAAGGTTGAGAGGATATGAAGTGGTACCCGGCTGGGAGGAACCACACAAATTGCGCAGATCCATGAATGCTCGGCCTGCATGCGTGCGACCAAGATCTGGGAAAGATAGACTGTGTATTTCGTACAATGAGATTGTCTATCTAGCCTGGCGTCTCCCCAAAATATACTCCCCGTTGCTCAGTCCATCTCCGTTATCCTGGTTTCCCAGTATGCCCCCCTCCGGCTTCCCCTAGACAAACAGCAAGGTGGTGGCGGTGCGAAACAGATTTTCCAGCCACAATAGCCTCCCAGTACCTCCCTGAGTTCTCTCCATCGGCATCTCCAGGTGCTCCTCAGATTATGCTCGAGTAATGTCTGCAGCCAGATTGACTGTATGTATATATATAGAGTGAGTTAGATAGATGATACATGCCATATTATGATGCAGCGAATCTTAGGACTGTAACAAAGATGAATATAATAGACGAAATGCCTGGTGGTTATGGAACCGTAAGATTCAGTACTTTGAGAATACAGCACCAAGTCCCCCGCAGAGCTGTGTCGAGGTCTCAGCAGCTCCAAAATTTGCCTGTCCTATTAGTCACTTATTGGAGCACCAGAGTATGCTCTTGAAGAGTGTGAGAGCACTTTGCTTAGCTCCAGGGGGGCCTGGGAGCATCTGGAAGTACATGTAAGCACTGGTGAGGTCGACCGGAGTGTCTGGGAGGTTTGCGTGTGACTTCCGGACGGATTTACGCTTTGCTGATGTGTTGCTGACATTCGTTATTAGGAATCCCTCATATCCGGTGCACCGGAAAAGGAATCCATCTATTCTGGCGCACCTGACAACATGTTAGATCCCAACTCTGGACTGCCCTCCGTGATATGAATACGAACCAATGAAGTCATCTCTCCTGAACCCTTGAAGGGGCGCCTCGAATTACATCCTCCTTAACTCTGTGCAACTTCTTGCTCCATTTTTCCAGATATTCTATTGCACTTAATCTTATATATACTGCTTATACATTCTCTCCCATATTCCCCAACATTCTATCTTCATTACCACAAATGGAACCTGCACCCAGCCAGGTGAGGAATCACTATTCACAGACGAATCAAGAAGCACACCTTGAGAGAGCACTGGGCTTCCAGAACACAGCCAATCTTTGTTGTCCATCAAATGTTGCCTTCTAAATATCTTCTGTCGTGCATTGTGTTACGGATAACTGATGTCCCAGATTTCAGTTTTGAAGCAGGATGACCATACCGATCTGGAGATCGGTGATGACGAAAGTAAAGACCTGGGAGTGTCCACCTCATTGTCCGACATCGAAGAAAACGATTTGGATCACCAACAGGAGGTCCTGGTCATAGGCCAGGCAGGCCGGGACAAGTTGTTACGAACTAGAAGGGTTCTGCAGCCAAAGAAATGGAGCCATGCCAATACGGTCACAGCATGCCCTCTGCTTCTAAATTCCGAAAATCCTGCCTGGGCAATGGCACCACCACTGTTCCAAGGCCAAAGGTCAACCCTCCTCAACAAATCATCCGAGTCTGACCGTGCACCATCTACCCAGGCACTGCCGCTACACAAGTCTAGTAGAGACCAGAATGTTCCACAACCCAAGGCCAGTGCAGATCAGGACGTTCCCAAAGACCAAAAGGCTACGTTTGAGGTAGCGAAAAGGTTCATGGAGGCAATCGTATTCACCAAGACTCCTTGGCCAATATCATCCGATGACAAGTACTCAATGGCTGAAGTAGCTTGGGAACTAGCTATTGGAGCCCAGGATTGTCAGCAGGCATTAGCAGGTGCTCCTGTAGGTATGCCATCTGTGTGTCAATTGCCCGGTGGACCATCTCTCAAAATAGATCCACACACCTGAGAAGCGGTAAGTCTTGGATTCTGTTTAATGCCCCTCCATCAGATTTCGGATATTGACTACACCCCAAAATATACATAGTGAAAACAGAAGATATGTACCATTCGAGGATGGTTGGCAGATGGGGCACGTCGAACTGTTATCCGCAGTTACAAGTCAGATTTGCACTCTGAGACTGAGCTTCGGATCCAGGTTAAGGAGCTCCTGTTTGATGACGCATATCTCTCCAATCTCGTCGATGATAAGAAATCATGGTTCACCCAAATGGAAGTGCTTGATCTAATTTACCACTAATTTTTCTTCACCACCAATACCTTGGGGCGGCAGCCTACGACATCCCAGTATTTCCAACCTCTCACTCTGCAGACTTTAGCGCTAGCAGCTGCAGCTATTCATTGTATGCTGTCTGAATAGGCTGCTGGAAAGAAGGCCACAGTAATGTTTTCCCAAGATGAATATCGAGGTACATTCTGCCCATCTCCTGTGATGAATTTTACTCTGGAAGCCACTGCACTCATCAATCACACATTAGCGGGCCACATGATACCCCCCTGCGGTGCAACTCTGCGAGGATAGGTGCGCCTTAATGGCTGTTGGCGCTCCTCAGCCTAGATTGACGCTCTTCTATTTCATTCCGCACTCGATTCCCCCCTTGCTGTGCTCCTCAATTCCCACCTGTGCACCTTGGTCTGCATTGTCACTCCTATATTGAATTTACCACTCCTTGGGGCGGCCAGGGGCGCCGGCCCTCC
>Ga0307512_10000751_pt1 | contig 48148 bp, 47 predicted proteins | sample 14_EM_MG_FD_200267 | JGI IMG/M metagenome (GOLD analysis project Ga0307512, IMG submission 200267) | Populus trichocarpa ectomycorrhiza microbial communities from riparian zone in the Pacific Northwest, United States - 14_EM | ecosystem: Host-associated > Plants > Roots > Unclassified | place... | reverse complement strand
TCCATTCACGGAGGTGGGGTGCAGGGGTACACTCCGCGAAAGAACCAGTCCAGTCACGGAGGGTGGGACTCCGTGAATGGACCGGTCTCTCCGCGGAGGGACATCCTCCGTGACTGGACTAGAACATATCCCACCTACAGCCAACCAATAGCCTTGATCGCCAGAACATACTCCCGGCAAAGTTGCACCAATGGTTAACGGGATGCCCTTGGCCTATTAGGGTACAACATATTCTTTTCTTCGTCATTGAATCTACTCAGTCTCAATCTCAAACCTAAATTGGAGGTCTTGACTCCGCCGAGCATTTCAGCCGGACGCATGCTACGCATACTAACTCTTCTGGAACGTGATTGACAACGACCGATAGATGTCTAATCTGAATGGTTTCAGTCAGGACACTCAAGAGGCCTCTCCTACTGGGTAAGGTATGTGTAGTACAGTGCCTGGCGATAGAAGTAGTTTGGCATGCTGGATATATCACTCGGTTACCATGCCGTCACTCGCATCAGTATTCTATCACTCGGAAGGTAATAGGCACCGACAGCCTTACAGTCTAATTCTTCTTAGAAAGAAATCCATAGTCTGAAACACGGGAAGACTTGCCTCCCACCGACTGCCGTAATTGTCGACTAACGATTACCATAACACCATCACCCTCTCAAACAAAATATGAAACAGAATCGGCCAAAGCAGCTACTCAACCAATTGTAGAGTCTTATTCTCCTTAAGCAATGGCTTTGGCAATACCAAAATTTTAAAGTCCATCTACCGTAGTCCAGAGAATATGCTGATTATCCGTGGTTGACCTCCTATGGTTCGAGTAGGTATGACAGCGCTCCTTATTCCAGATGTTGGAAAACTGAGCCCCATTGCAAATAATGTTGTCTAGGAATCATAGGCTTGGATATCCATACGCAATCTCAACAGAACCAAATAGTACGTACTATCTTCTAATTACAACCAAATAAAATATACCTGCGGTTATACATAAAACCTTTGAAACTTTCAATGAGTCCGGTTAAGCTATTCAAACCTTCCCATCGTACATATAAAGTAGTTCTCTTTTAACCGAACCTCAGCTATGACTCCAATAGTCCCGGCGCCCGCCAATCTTGTCAAGCTCAGAGCCTATTCCAGAGGGGGACATGAGCAGACACACTTAGAGCCCAGATTGGGGATCTATCTAGCGCAAGCGGAGGTTGCGGGCGTCACCGTATTGCTGTGAGTTTCACTCCCAAAATGATACCACTAATCAAGGATAAAATGCATCTAGACAGATAGCAGTCACTATACACAATCACCGACCTCTGAGACTATTTAAGGAGCTCAGTCACGCGACAGACGGGCTGCCGTCAAATCACTAAACGTCACTCGCATGATGGACCCATCGTTGTTGTTCAAATAGTGATACTTAGAGAAGCTTGATTGTATCTTATCTAAGAGTGCCACAAGGCCATATATATATGAGTACAAGTGTGAATGTGTGCGTACGCATCTATGTATAGACTTTTCAGGCTGACAGCAATCTCCTGTTATACGAGGCTCACCTCCGGCCATACGAGACTCATCTCTGGCCACAGAAGACAGAGACCTATCATGCAATACTCCCCCTCTTGCTATACACTGTGGAGCAAGAAAACAAATGAGAAGAGATGAAACAAACAAACGAAGTGATTCCCATAGTAGCCTCCTGAAAACCCTGCGAGAGTGAGCAGGGAAAGAGTACTACCATAGCCTGAGGATGGCCATCCATAGAGAGACAAGGAAATCCGCGTGCCCAAAAGAAAAGTGAAACAACCTTCAATCCAACCATAAATCCAACCTTAAATCGAACTCTATTACCATATCCCCATCGCCTTTGTGAATTTCTCGTGCTTATTCTTCGTCGAGGCCTTGGTTAGTATGTCTGCCATATTGTCGTTCGCGTGCACATAGAAGTAGTCAACTATCTCGCGGGCATGGAGATCTCGACTATTATGATTGCAAATGTCGATATGCTTTGTGGAAGGTTTTATGATCCCAGTTGTGATATGACTAAGTCCACCCTGATTGTCGCAATTGATCGGGAGCGGAGATGTGTCTTTGCCATGAATATCTCCGTGGAGCTGGAGTGGCCACTTTGCTTCACCGAAGCCCTCAGAACAAGCAATGTATTCGGCTTCAAGGGTTGACATGGCGATGAGATCTTGCTTTCGTGACTGCCACGACACAGCTCCGTTGCTGATAGGGATGACTTAACCACCTTGAGATTTGTGGTCGGCACTATCATTGGCCCAATCTGAGTCCGTGTAGCCAGTGAGTTGATCATTGCTGCCAGTGCTGCTGCTGCTAAAATGCAGTCGGAAGTTGGCGGTGGATTTGAGATACTGGAGAACACTTTTTGCAGCGGTAAGATAGCTGGTTAAAGAACAGGAATTGTATCAGCAACATGCAGCAACTGCAAATGAGATATCGGGCTGAGTTGCAAGTGCCTCGTACATCAATGAGCCAACAATTGCCTGGTAGCTATTGATATCTTATAGTTCTTTCTCGCCCCGATCCTCGGCCAGATGTAGCTTCACAATAGGATCCATTCGAGTTAATGCACCGTGAGCATTCTGCATATTGAATGATCTGAGAATCTTGGTGATGAAGGCCTAGTGGCCAAGACTGATCCCAGTGCCAGTGCCGGTATCGTTTTCCTCACGGTGGATTTGGATGCTGAGGAATTGGCATGCCTGGCCGTGATTGGTAATCTTGAATTTTTCTGAGCGCCTGGCCTTGACTTCAATCGCGGCATTAGTAGCGTCATCCTGGTACAACATTGAGATGTCGTCAACGTACAACATCAGAATACCATCGCTGCACAGATAGATGTTGGGGTCCGACTGGGACGGTGTCAACTTGAGAGAGAGCAACAAGGTGTTAATATCGTTGTGGCAAAGTCGTGGTGCTTGTTTGAGACCGTAAAGTGCGTTCTTTAGTCGAACAACGATTGCAGGTGCATCGAGGGGTCCCGGCCAGCCTTCAGGCAGCGTCATATTGATATCATCGTCATTGACCTCAGGATTGAGACATGCAGTGACCACATCCCATTGATGGATGTTCCAGCCATGTTCTCCGACCATAGAGATGAGATGCCGAACAGTGGTGAGCTGTCCGACAGGGGCATAAATTTCTCCGAAATTGGATTGTTTGTAGCCTTTAATTACTAGGCGTACATTGTGTCATATGTAGTGTTAGCAACGGTTCCGGGTTACCCGGCTGCGGTCCGGGTTTGGAACCGGACCGGGTGGTCCAGTCCGGGTTGTTACCCGGAAAACAGGAGTACCCACCAGGTTCGGGGACGGGTTCGAACCGGACCGCAGTTCCATTTTACGGTTCCTACAACTTTGGCTCCAATTAAGTATTTGAGTTTTGATCGTATCATAATATGGTCAATGCGTAAATTGTTCAACTCTAGCCGCTCTTTCACCTCCTGCATTTAAATATGCAATCCGACTGATATTCGTTGAATGGTTGTGAAATAATGGCTGAATTTAGGCGAAATTGGCGGGTTTTGGATCGCGACTCAACGAATACTTGTCGCATCGCAAATCCGAAAGCGGGAGGTGAAAGAGCGACTAACACTGCACAATATACGTATTGATCATGTTGTGATACGATCAGAACTCAAATACTTAATTGGAGCAAGAAATGTTGACTTTTGAGGAGCGGGTTTTGTGTGGAAACCCGTTGCAACGGTTCGGTTCCGGGTTGGATCCGGACCCGGAACCGACCCGGGAATCTGGACCCGTTGCTAGCACTAGTCATATGGTACTGTCAGGATTGTGTTTCGTCTTGTAGACCCATTTGGAGCCAATTGACTTGACTTGCAGTTGCCTTGCTTTCCGGGAGTTGACAGTGGTGAATGTGTCATTGAGCAGAATCGATGTGCACTTGTCTGCCATTGCTCGATTTCAGTGCTCATGTTGTGGACTGTCGATTGGTTCCAAGTATGTGAGTGGATCGCCAATGATGATAGTTGATGCGAGAGCCTTTGCCAATGAGTAGTGCATTTGCACAGATCTTAGCCTGACTTCTTGTGGTACAATTCGTGCATGATGGTTAGCATGCTTGCTTAGTCATGGCCGCTGTTCAGCGGACATTGTCATTTGCGTGGCGGAGATGTCGATTGTGGACGAAGGTTTCTCCGGACACCAGTATTGCATCCACCATGTCAGGAGAACGTTATCTCATTCCTGTACTTGCAGGGAGACTTCGACGGTTGTCAGAGTCGGGCAGATTGTGATCGGTATCATCGTCAGTACAGTCATGATCACCACCTCTGTGGCCTTCACCTGGTGGACTTGTTCCTCCGTGGTCATGGAGACGTCCATCTCCACCCGGTTCATTGTCTTGTGCTTGGAGAAGTCCATCTCCACTGCCAATTTCCTCGATATATCATCTTTCTTCTGGTAGCTCAAAGATGTCTCTATGGTCTCCAGGTAGACATGAAGCGTGGGTATTCCTCTCCTCGTCTCAAACGACATTCAACAGTGATCTTACTACTTGGAATACAGGGTCCCATATCCTGCAAAGTGTAGTCAAATCTTCTACGTAACCGACCACCATACATGGCTTGGACCTTGAGCTGAATTTTCCATGTCCTTGTATTTCAGGGATAAGTCGACTGGAATAGCAGCCAAATCGACGAAGTTGGTGGAGCGCGGCTTGGTATGAGATTTTATCGCCATCATTGTCGTGAGAGGGCTTGCCAAATGCATGCAGCATCTCGTATGGAGATGAGTATGGTGCTTGATAGCCGTCGCAGTCATCTCTTTTCTTCAGGCCTTCGTTTGGGGTTCGCAGGTGGAGGTAGACTGCAGTATTGACTGCTTCTCCCCAAAAAACGAGTCGCACTTGGGAGTCAATCATCATGGATCGTGCTTTCTTGGTGATGGTCTGGATCATGCGTTCAGCAACCTATTCACATGCTAAGTGTAGGGAGGACATGGTTCATATGTTGTACCACAAGCAGGGAACACCAGTCGGAAGGTCTTGTTGTCCTATTCTCTGCGGCCATTTTCACACTGAAACTGTTTCACGTCGTATCCCATGGAGTCAACTCAGGCCTGAAATGATTGTTCGGCTGAGGTGCATGTTTTCCACTTCTTATCTGAAAGGACCCAAACAGAGGTGTAGCATGTGTAATCATCGATGAATAGGATATAGTAGCAATGGCCCGAGGAGGTGGGCGTGCAGAATTATCCACAATCATCTGAATGTACGAGTTCAAACCGTATTGTAGTGCGCTTGGTCTTGACTTTAATGATCTTCTACTTGTGCTGGGCCTGGATGCATGCAGTGCACATTGAGTCGTCTTTTGTATATCCATCAATCAGAGATCGTAGGGCAGTATGATTATTGTGGGCTATACACCGATGCCACAGTCGTGATTCTGAGATTATGAGATGCTTCTGAGCCATCATTGTGTGAGGCTGCCGAGTGGTCTTTGTGATTGGCTTCCGGGTGGTCTTTGGAAATACGGTGGTAGGTGAGCATTGAGGTACAGTGCTGGCTCCACATGGAGAAGTGGTGTGGAGTGAGCTTGTAGCAGTAGGCTCAGTTGTTAGGGGTTCTCCCGTAATAGAGGTAATGGTACTTCTTAGTGCCTCGGAAGGTCTTATTTTATCAGGTTCGCCTGATGAAATACAAAACGCTAGACCTAGACAAATACAAGTGGCCGGTGCAATGGTCCTTAGCGGGATTTCCGACAAACCTCTTCTCGATTTGATAGCGAGCATCATTCCAAGTGGATTCATTGAGAGTTTGAGAATACCGTAACGGTAGAACTGATTTGATGATGCAATGACCTTTGCCAGTTACATGTCTTCAGGACTAGTGATGCCAGTTATTTCTGACCACATTTACCAAACTAGTTAAGTGGGACTAGACACGTCGACAGCAGCTGTTGCGACTGATGTGTCAGGCAGACAATAACTAATATGCAATTAAGAGGGATCTCGAGCTGTTTCACCAGTTGGGAGCGGAACATCTTGGGCACTCCCCGGCTAGTGAGATTAGTCTCGGCCTTAGCTTGGCGTGTCTGATTGATTGTGACGTCGGGCACAGTCAATATGACCCTGTAAACCTATGAGAGGATAATCATCAAATCAAATGTTGACAGAGCAATGGTTAGCCGCCACGTAAGTGTCTGATACAGATAAACCGAATATCCAGTATGGTGAGGTTGTGTCTTAATCTAATTAAGCAATCTGTGCAAAACCCTCGAAGTAACCACGTCAGGCGCGGAGAGGTTTCAACAATCCGATAATACAAGTTGTGAGATATCAAAGTTAAAATACTGTTTGATTACAACTTATTCCAGATGATGGCCCGAGAGGGAGCATAGTGCTTCAAAACCAATCCTGCAAGAACACGATAACCTTTGGGAAGCGTGGACATGTCAAGAGAGATTCAAACTCAATTCTGAGTACTCTAAGATACGACGAATGAGGTCATAGCAATTTCTAGTTGGTGATGATGGCCCATGGGGGAGAGTAACTCTTTGAAAGCCAATCGTGCAATAGTAGAACGCTATAGAGATTCAGCCATGCTCCGGCATTGAGAGAGGCAGCTGAGAAGCAAAAAACGATACCTACCTGCGAAGAAGAAGTTGAAATATTATGAGTTTTCAGTTCTTATTTAGTATTATTTTCTTCAAGTATGTTAGTATTATCTATTAGGATTGTACGCAGTTCACCCGCCCCATGATCGGGCACAATTTGAATAACGAGTACGACGTAATTGTATATACCTTATCAGTGTTGCTAGATAGATTAGAAACAGAAGATCAATTATCTGCTGCACAGTGTATCTGGTGGTTGGCAAGTATAATCCAGTTTACTGAGATATTAATATATTATCGACGTTATAAAGTGTTCCCTTCAGATTACGTTTAAGAATCTGATAGTGACACCTAGTGTTAGCAACGGGTCCGGGTAACCCGCCAGCGGTCCGGGTTTTGACCGGCGGTTCGGTTCGGTTCGGTTCCAGACCCGGCCAAAAACCCGACCCGCTGTTGTCTTGGCGGGTTGTTACCCGGCCCGGACATAGAACCGCGGGTATTTGGCCGGGTTGGAACCGGACCACGGTTCCAAATTTACGGTTCCTGCAACTTTCGCTCCAATTAAGTAATTGAGTTCTGATTGTATCATGACATGATCAGTACGTAGATTGTGCAGTACTGGTCGCTCTTTCACCTCCCGCTTTCAGATTTGCGATCCGACTGACTTTCGTTGAGTGGCTGTGAAATAAAGGCACATTTTACGCGAAATCAGCGGGTTTTCGATAGCGACTCGACGAATATTGGTCGGATCACAAATCAGAAAGCGGGAGGTGAAAGAGCGGCTAGAACTGCACAATCTACATACTGATCATGTCACGATACGATCAGAACTGAAATACTTAATTGGAGCGAGATATCTGGGCTTGCAAAGGCCGGGTTTTGAGGTGGAAACCGGCCCAAATGCCAACGGTCTGGGTTTTTCATGTGGTAAAACCGTTGCCACGGTTCGGTTCCGGTTCCAACCCTAACCCGGAACCGTTCTAGCGGGTTGGAACCGTTGCTAACACTAGTGACACCTTAACCAATCAACGAGACAAACGGAGCTGTATTACCCGAATCCAAAATACCTTTATTGGATAGTATCGGAACAAATCATCAAAGTGGTTCAGATCAGGATAGTTCTCCTCCCCGATTCCGAGTTGCCAATCAGAACCAATTGAACGCAACCCGCTATGGAAAGATCTTTAAGAATAACAATAATTCGTCCAATACTGAATTACGGAAAGATTCGGAAAGCAAAACAAGAAGGGACTACAACGCACTTGAGCTCTCCTTAGAGCAGGAGTGCTAGAATATTGAGGGAGATTACACTGAAGACTTAATACTGCCAATAGTATCTGAATGCCAGATGTATCTAGGAAGTTAGGGGAAGGAATTTGTGAAGATACAGGTCAATTCTGATTGCACTAGCAACGGGCAAAATATTACTGCCAAGATATTAATTAATCACCAAGATTAACTATCCAAACATTCTACACACTATAAGTTAATCACCGAGATTAATTATATGTACTGCCAATATTGCATTGCACCATGATACAATTTAGTGGCTATCCACTTAATAGCTTCCAATACTATTATTCATATCTGTCCCTGTTGCATGTACGATCTCTACAGATTACCAGTACATTTCATCTGGAGATACACATAGGAATCATAATAGGAACTATGGCCGTGTACCTAGTACTTAACTAAGCCTGAAGAGACTTGGTTGAACAGATACTTGGGGAAAAGCACCCCCGTAACATCGGTGGAGTGCCCAATTTATGGTACGGTGATATGTGCGCTCAATGATGGTCTTTCTCTTGTTCACTTTGAAGTGGACTTTGCGCACACAGAAGTGAGTGCAGTTGCGGGAGATATGATATAGAGATCATTGATCCGATTGCCTGTGATGGTGATTGATTCAGATGATATGGAGCACTCACCGTGTCCAAATGTGGATATGTATCTGGCTGTGTCCAATCGATTAATGGAGAGAAGTGAGAGCCGGAATGTAGGTGTGTAGAGAGTGTTAACTTTTTACTCCTGTGAAATGTTAACGAGTCCATGGTGACTTACTGTAACTTTGTTATCATCTCCAAGCTCAATGACTATTGGCTGACGAAGTTTCTTTATTGAGTTGAATCTGGTGTGGTCATTGCACATATGGTGAGATGCTCCGGAACTAATGACCCATGCATTTGGAGCCGAGGCTGAAGTCAGTGCGGTCACATTCTAGGCTAGTCAGATTAGGTCGTGATCTTCTGCTGTAGCAAGCGATGCAGATGCTGCGCCTGTGTTGACTGTGTTGCGTTGATCCCGGGCATGTTTGAAGTGGATGGAGTTGGTGTTGAAGTGTCCTGTGGGCCCGCAGTGGTAGCAAGTTCGCTCATCATTGCTGGAGGTGTTTGTGTCGCCGTTGTTTGTGTCATTTTCTGTGCATTTTTTCTTTCAGCATGCTTCCATGGTATGATTGTCCATTTTGTTGTATGTGAATTTGTGCTTCTGGCGTCTGTTTCCTCGTCCGCCTCATCATCCATCAGGGAATCTGCCACGGCCACGATTTCCGCCTCGGGAGTAGAGAGCCGCTCTGGTGGATGCATCTCTGATTTCTCTGGTAAGGGTCGTTCACTCGGTGTCTTCGCGGATCGCATCCATACACTGCTCGGTGGTGGAAGCAGGGATGTGCTGTTCAAGGATTTGGATGGTTGTTTCGGATGAATTACATAAGATAGTGAAGATGAGTATGTTCATCATGGCATCGGCAATAACTTCGGTGGTCCCAATCAGCTTCTTGCAAACGGCAATTAGTTTGGTAAAGTACTGTATGACCATTTCATCTGTCGATAGTCGAGAGACGGTAAACATCCACAGGACTTGGTTGAGAACAAGTTTCGTTGAGGTGTTATCAAGTCGGTCCCTCAGTGCTTTCCACATCTGCACGGGATCGGCGATATCCTCAATGAGTGGAAGGAGTTCATCGCAGCATCCAAGGTGTATAAGCGCTATTGCCTGATTGACTCGATCATGCCAGATTTCTTGCAGAGGGCGTAGGCGATGCCGTTGCTGACAGGGAGCAGTTCAACACCGGTAAAGATATCCTAGGCTTTCTTAGTGATCAGGACTTGGCGAATCTTTTGCTTCCAGACAGGGTAATTATCGTCAGTCAGCTTGGGCACATTGCCGTGATCGGTCTTAAATGTTTTGTTTGACATGTTGAGAGTGGTGGATGTTGTGAATATGACGATGGAGGGTGATGGATGGTGATGGTGTTGGGGCTGATGAGCAGGGATGGTTGTGAGTGGGGTAGGGTTTTGGAGGCTCTTTTTAGGTTTGTGAGATAAAAATAGTAGCGGGCGCTGGGCTCATAACCTGTTCAAATAGTGATACTTAGAGAAGCTTGATTGTATCTTATCTAAGAGTGCCACAAGGCCATATATATATGAGTACAAGTGTGAATGCGTGCCTACGCATCTATGTATAGACTTTTCAGGCCGACAGCAATCTCCGGTCATATGAGGCTCACCTCCAGCCATACGAGACTCATCTCTGGCCATACGAGGCTCATCTCTGGCCATACGAGTCTCATCTCTGGCCACAGAAGACAGAGACCTATCATGCAATAATTGTTGTTGCTTGTGTACCTGCATCGTGAGCCTCAGATCCGTTCGATATGTAGTTGGTGTATGAGGATATGCCTCAGGGGAGCGGCTCATATCAGTGCAAACGGATATGCAAACGGATATAGATACGGAGACGAATGTGGATATGGATATGGGAGTCAAGTCTGTATATATACGGCCTTCGGCCCTCGAGTGATCAAGTCAATCAACAAGTCATTCTAGCACCCAAAGGTAACAATTTTGTTCAAGTAAAGAGATAGAGAAGCTTGATTGATTGTACTATCTAAGAGGGCCACAAGGCCATATATATGGTCATACAAATGCGAATGCGTACGTACTCATCTATGTTTATATACGGCTGAATGCCATCAGCTCGTATCAGAGTCAACAGTAACCTCCGGACATACCAGGCATCACCTCCGGCCATACGAAGGCTGAGATCTATTTATGCAAAACATTTAGCTTATATATGGGCCCGGTCGTCCCTTAAACTGAGAAATCCATACCCGGAAAGTCATAGTTTGAAATATTCCACACTTTCAGCTACCCGGGGCGGACTTTCAGGAACACTGAGCTCAGCTACCGTAGTGATAGATGAGTTACATATAGCATTCCCGGTAAAGACATATTTTTAACATTCAGGCTCCTGAGGTTTTAATTGAAAGACAGATGTGAAATAATGATGTTTGCATGCATCGCTTAGGAAGGTGGAGAGCGAGGGTGAAGGTGAGCTGTTGGAGACAGACGAAGCTGTGAACAAAAGCTGGAGGCGCGAAGCTGACTGACCACAAACGACACCCCAAAGCTGCGTAACAAAGCGTTGGTTCCAGGTTACGTACTTTTTACTCGGACTTCATCTGTTGCCAGTGCAGAGCACATGCTAATTTAATACAATACATACGACTTCTTCTTCCTCCACCCACCATACCAGCCACCACTATAAGTCCGCCAGCTCTTGGTCAAATTCAAAGCTCTTTGGCACAAAGCAGCTCTGCTATATGTTGATGGATTCCGCCTTGTCGTTGACCCGGTACTAGCTCTAGCTAACACTAACCGCTTAGGAACACTAGGCCAGATATCGGTTTCATTTCAACGAATAGATGGGGTGGGTGATTTCACTTGCTAGTCGCCGGAGGAGAGTTCAATGGCACAGCCCCAGTATGTTGCTCTAAAGCTTTCGACCCTAGCGATAGTGGGTGGCAAAAACGGACCCTCTCCCTCCCAACACTATGCCCTAATATCTTGAGAAGTCATATCGGATACCACAACTTGGCTCGCTGCGACAGCTTTGCTGAAAGAGTAGATTCTACCTAAAACGGTTGTTGGGAAGAACAACTTCCCATTTAGCAGTATCGTCGAATATAATTACGTAGTAAACAACATAATAATAGTAACTTTTGTACTGATAAGATCCCCGCGCAGCTAACATCTGGCACCCCAGTCCGCTGCTGTAGATAACAGATGCATTTTGTTCGACCGCCTGTATATATTACGTCAAATATCACCTCAATTCAAGGATGAATAAGTCCCTGGAATCCCACCACGCAAGGGGGAGCTGTTCGGCACAAGCCAAGACCCCCCGAAAATTACAATAGTAAGATGCAATATGGCATCTGTTAAGAACCCTAACCACCTCTGGCAACCACCGCGCCGCACTTAACCCGGAATATACCCCAGCCCCAGCCCCGATGCTGAGAGTGCCCCGCCTCTGCCCATCTCCACTGATCTCCTCCTCCTCAGCTCAATTTCGTTCTGCATATATTCCCCCTGCCTACCCTCAAGGATCGTAGTCTCCTCTGGCAGTCCAAATGCCGTATGTTTCACTAGCGACGATTCTTCCTCACTATCGACCACTCCAAACTGCAGCTGCAGTTTCCCCAGTTCCTTTGGCATAGGATCAGCACCTAGCGCAACGCCCAGGTACGACTTCACAATTCTATCTAGCGTAGGATTTCTCGTAGTCACCATAATCTTCGAAAACGTCGTGTCCGAGCAGTACCCATTTTTGTGTAGCGATATTGCGCCTGCAATGATTGAGCAGAAGGATACAAACATTACGATAGCATAGCCTATTATATCGCTTAGCAAAAGATCTAGGGTGTAAACTGCGGTACTCACCGATCCATAATGAATACGGTAGATACCGGAAGCGGTTTTCCCAGCGGTGTCTGGTGCACGGAACATGCGTCTTTTGGGTGATTTCAAAGTTCGGTTCGGACATGAAGGACATTACGAGGTCTTCATAGAAGCGCTGGAGGGTGGGGATGAAATTGTCGACTGGGTATTGAGAGAGTGTGTCCACCAGCCGGGTCTTGCTGAGATCAGTTTTGGTTACTGGGCCGCCTACTCAGGAGGTTAGCATCTTGCAGCATGTAGTTTAGGTTTACGCTTTGTAAATTTACCGAGGGTTTGGTTGTCCTGGGTAAGGGTTCCTTTTAGCTTATCTCGCATTATTGAGCCCACAGTGTAATAAGCGACGAATTCTCTATATCGCTCGATGGTGTCGGTTTTTGGTCCCAGGACTTTACCGCGCGGGAGGAGTGCCACCCCGTCAGATACTGTTGCAATTCGATTGGTCAATCGGTTGTCCGTCCACTGTGACCGCACTGTATATTTCGCTTTCTGATGCTCGCACCTCCACGCTTGCGGATCCATTGTGAAATTCCAGCGGGTTTTTGGGGTAACATCCTCTACCGGTTGCGTCGTATTGACTACAAATCCGAGGTAGACATCTGGGTCTCCTCTAAATGTTCCCTGGTTGACATAATCCTTCGAGTTATAGCCCGGGTACGGGTCCTTATATTCCGTAAGATTATCAAAGACCTGAGCTTTGTAGATATAGTTTAGCCCACCCTCGGCTAATGGCTTGGAGTGCGGCACAAAGTCGTCGATGGAAAATTGATCAGGTGGGAGATCATCGAAAGTAATTTTGCTACAATTATACCAAGGTGCCTGGAACTCGGTTGTGTATGAGCAATTATATAGAGGACACGGCGAGTTATCTTCAACCACGATGTTCCGCCCATAAAACGCGAGTGTTGTCAACCGCACAGTCTGGAAAGCAGGCTGATCGTACCAATCCGCAATTGAATCGGCGGGTGGCGGTGGTGTCGTGTTCCAGAACGCAATGTTATACCCGGGCCGTTTGGTGGGGTGACGCCAGTTTGAGATCGCTTCCACAGAGAAGTTCAGAGTGCTGACGGTACAGTTGCCAATGTCCGAATAATCGACTTCGAAGAGCTGCGCGGTGAGAGAACCAGGTGCGAGGACTGAGGCAATCGGGATAAGCCTTATGCACGACCGTTAGCGATAGTGCATATGACGCGAAATTTCGAGAACCTGCCATGTTGCAAGTGCCATGAAAGTAGCTATACGAGCTTTGTAAAACATTTCGGGGCCTAAGAAAAACCAAGACGGATTCTCAACCACTTGAAAGAGAGCATCCAGTCCCTGCAGCGAGATGGGTCTTTCTCGAACAGTCTGCCACATCCGTTGTCTGCATATTATGTTAATTCCTCTCATTGCGCTGATCTTGACATCGGCACTCTACTAGATATACACTAGTTCGTTTGTACCGTATGTCAAGCAATCTACCAGATCAGGCTATAAATTGCACTTACCGATATGCCAAGATCACCGATCCCACCAGCGATGCCTTTGTAAAGAAAGCAAACGCAACCCCAATACGGTTCATCATCAACTGATTATGCGCCGGTTTGCCGTGAAGATAGGAGTAGAATACATGGTGTGCGATAGCACCTGCGCATCCGCACAAGAATACGAGGGTCATAGTAGTCGGGACGTACCAGTGCAGCCCTGCGGTCCATTTCGGAAACAGCCCCTTCGTTCGTGATAGTTTGGGTGGTGGCCTGGATGATTCCGTGGGCGCGTACTGCGGTGATGGCACTGGCTTGCGAGGGATTTCGCGTTTGGGAAGTTGGGAGTATTCGGATTCGAATGTGTGAGGTGGGCGGTTAGGGCTGGCGGGTGAGATAAGAAACTGGTCGGACTCGGGAGTGTAGGGGCTAGTAAGCGAAGGGCTGCCTTCGATGTAGCTGTACCGCGCGTCATCAGTTCCGTGGCTTCGGTACGACATCTTGGAAGTGGAGTTGCCAGTGGTCGATGGATGAGAGGAGAAATGGAGTGAGTCTATGGAAGGACTATTTTAATCCCACCACGTGGTAATGATTTTCTACTGCCTAAATGTCGATCAATTCAGCCTGTGGTGCTGCTGTTGGCTGCATGAACAACGCAACCGCTAAAAGCGACTCGTTGAGGCAGGTCGCACTATTCCGTGATCGCCGAGACGGGTCGCTAAACCCGGTGGCGTGAGTGCATAAGAGCCACACCCAATCCGGATTGGCGGACGATAGGATCTGCATAGCCGAAGTGCCGGAAGCTCCTTTTCTAGCAGGTGATCATACAGAGCAAGATGCGATCGTGTCACACCGCTTACCTGCAACAGAATCAGAATAATATCAAATCTTTCTCTAATTGACTATGGAGGCAGTGGCTCTGGGAATCGTGGAAGAACATCATAATCTCACGAACGCACCCTGAGTTGACATTGAGCATAGCCAATCGGGACGACTGTCTTAATACCAATAAGTGTTGCAGTACTACGCGGATAGGATAGGCAGGGATGGTAATGTCACAAGGCTGAACCTCCGGGCGGATATGGCATCCTGACATGGTTTTTACCTGGCCCACGACAACCAGAAGTTGAAGAGAGTGAACGACAGTAATGATTGGAAGGAAAATTGGGTGGTACTCCTCTTCCTTATTAAATTAAATGTCACCAAATTGGCAATGTTAAAAGTAGAGAAAGATAGAGAAGCTTAATTGTACTATCTAAGAGGGCCACAAAGGCCATCTAATACGATAGTCCATGTACGAATGCGTACGTGCTCATCTATGTATAGAGACAACTTAACATTGTTAGCCCGTATGAATACCTGGTACGCGGGCTGAGATCTATTTATGCAACAGTCAAAACTTAAGAATTAGTGGGTGAGAACCTATGACTTCGCTTGACTGCCACCTTATGTTTGTAGAAAGTCTCCTTCGAAATAGAGGAAATATTTACTCGGCTGTACCTACTGAGTCCAGGGGTTAAATCGCTAGCAGCAGGAAGCTATTGGAGACGAATGTGCGGAGCCGGCGGTGTTGTTTGCAGTTTTCTTGGTACGGGTTGATTAAGGAGCATAAACCATGTCACTCTATAATCCAAGTGAATGATCCATGCCTTTATGCGCCTCTTTTACTCCAATATTTTGTAATTATTCAGGCAAGATGTGCTGAGAACAATAGAGAAGAAATAAGAAGCTGAATTGTCTATCGATCTAAAGAGAGAGAGAATGGTAGGCTTATAAACAAAGAAAAGGCCATACTCGGTGTCGCCGAGTATCACATCCGGAGCCCGATGCCGAGCATCTGTACCGAGGCTAGGACTCCTCCTCGACATAGGGGTTGGTGGCAGCCGATATGGGGTGGTGGCGGCGATGGGGGCTGGAAGTCACCGGCTTCATGCCCGCACACAAGCCTTCGGTCGATAGGGGTCGTAAGCCTCCGGCATCATGTCTGAGATCCTTCGGCTCTAGCCCACTAGCTCTGGAAGCTAAGGAAGCCACTAGGCCAAACTCCTAGCCAACAAGGTACTGGTGTAAGCCTACTACTGGAAATGTGGCTGAAATTGTACCAACACCGGGATGCCTACTCCCATCGCTTATAGTACCTGTAGGATCCGTAGTGTAATGGATCTCAGCCACGGACGGACCAGGGCTCCTTGAGTTATTCTCGGGACGGGACGGCGATGTTCGGTCCCGAAAGACTGCAGTCGCTCTAGATCGTTGGGAACCCTAGCAGCTTGCGCGTTAGCAACCCGAAGCACGCAAGCGCGCATCGCCTTAGGCGGTGTTCCGAACCATCCGTCCGGATTGGCGTCTCTCGGTGCCAGGGACTGCCGTCCAAACCGGGTGAACCTCTTGTCTGCCTTGGGGTTTCGTCGGATCCGTAGGGCCTGTTCAAGATGACTATAGAGCCCCGTGGATATTTCCGGCGTCAGGGGTGTACATTTCGGCCGAAACGCAGCAATTCCGACCTGCTAGCAGGATATTACTCGGCAACTTCTGATCCAGTCGGCGTTCCGCACGCTTCCGTTCCACTGTGCCATACTGTTGATCCGCTTTGCGTTGTCAGGTGAATATAAATGGATTATTTTTTCTAATCCCCCGACATCATTGAGCTTGAAGTATCTTCTGCAAAAAATGTAAGGCCTTGCAGAATTGTAGTTGGGAACATGGGAGCTATTACTTTTGTACGAGACTAATAATGTCCGGGTCTAAGTGGCGGGTGGCAAGAGTGAGATTTCGTGTAGGGATGAACCAACAACTCCGAGAACCTCTCTAGAGACCCTATTGCAACAGGAGCTGTAGGACAAAGCGGGCGGGCATCCTTAAGCTCCGTGAAAAGTATTCTACCGTTCAATATATGCTCTATAGGGTCCGGGAAATTGGAGGAAATTTATTTATGGAATATACACTTTCCGCCATAGAAACCAGCATGTACCAATCACTTTTCACCCAATTGCCAGATGGAAATGACATGGAGACGGTATACAGAAATTGGGGCAAATTGGGCCAGCATGTGTGTCCCATTGCCATCTTGTCATTGCATCACCGCCATCACCATCATCGCCATCACCATCATCATCACCACCACTACCACCGCCATTACTATCACACCGCACCAACACGGTCACCACTGCATTGCGGCACCGCACGTAGCAGGAAAACACTGTAAATTGCATCGAATAACTCTTGTCCAAAATGTAAGTCCGAAAAGTTACAACCCCTTGAGGAGAGAAGCCAAAATACGGTCTCCAGAACCGAATGACAAGCTCAACACCATGGCTCGCTGTTCTAAAAACATCACCACATTCTCATGTATTTTCAAAACAATTAGCAAACATTTTCCCATACAACCAAGCATTTCTCATGTATTTACTCAAAATTCAATATTGCACATAGGAGAGAAATTGTGGGGAAAACCGCAGGAAACTAAAGTTTGTATGGGAAAATACACAGTAATTGGAAGAATTCACACAGGTACTATGGGGAAATATCAGGATTATATAAGGAAATTGTGATCTAGTATTTTCCGGGCATCACTTAGTATGGGGGAAAATACTTGGGTACAATTTCTAGAATCCCATAGAGATGGTGTTTTCCTCTGGTCTTATCTGCATGACTAACTTGCAGAGGTAGATAGTAACCCCTATCTAGATCCTGGTAGTATCCATAATCCAAGTGAGAATCTGAGTTTCCGTGACATCCCGTGGCAGTCATAACGTGTGAAAATAGAAACGTTCCTGTAGCTATGCACATAATATGAATAACTGTTGAAACAATCAAGAAAGTTAGTAGTCACTCTGCACCATTGCCGATCTCTGAGAACACTTGATGAGCTCTATCTCGCGACGGATGGGCTGTTGCCAAATCACCCAGCCATCACTCGCATCATGAGCTCATCACTCGACCTATAGTTGTCCCCTAGTCCCCAACGGCCTTGGAGCTAAATCTGGTCAACGCCCTAAATCCTTAGCCAACTATAACGCCCCATAGTACACGGTTATCCGCTCGGAATCTACCCACGACGTAGATGTCAGCCAGGTATGGAGATGCAAGTGGCCATGGCAACGGCATTGGCGATATTGACTACGATGGTGCTCATAAGAACTAAGATGATACCCTAAAGGGTTAAATGAAGTATAGAAGATATCACTCGTTCAGTAAATGTGGTGAGATGTGGTGAGTTTGAGTAGCACACCGGAAATAGCCGTAGTATACTCAGTGTTCCTAAGCGTCCCGGCCTCCATTCTGGGGGCAGCTTAGGAACACTGCTTGTGCAAGGAACCACATTGCCTTCTGATGTATTAAGTCCATATAGCAATTCCATTGTCTCATAAGGTAATTCCAATCACACAATCACAGCCCATACTCAGACGCATACATCCCAGATCACATACGAACTTCCGCTACAGTACGCACAGATAATCACTCGATTCATCACGAAGGTGGTTACAGATGTACATGTGCCCGAGACATGTTACAGGTCTGATACACGGTTACTGCTGCAGGGGCTGATGCCTTCTGTATATATCTCGAGTCCTTCTCCTTCTCTCTTCTCTGTACCATAGAATACACGCACACGGTTCTCCACTTCCATATCGTATCTGTGGCTGTTACTTGGATGGTTCTCACGATGACTTCTTGATTGACTTGGTTTCTCGAGGCCCCAAGCCCGTATATGTACAGCCTCCCATATCTGTTTGCATACGTGTTTGCACTATTTTGAGACGCTCTGCCTGATCTTCATGCTGACCATGCATATCTTCAAACAAGCTACCATCTTCGTGAGCCATTAAACGGAGCTGAGACTCATATACGCGGACGGAGCTGAGACTCAAGATGAAGGTACACATACAGCAGTGGTTGTTACTGTAAGCCCTCTAGTGAGGTCGCGGATACACTAAGTCACCGAGTAGACTCATATAGGTTGACTCATTCATAACTACTCACTCGCTACCCGCCACTTTGATTGCCACTCCAACATCTTTACAGCATCCCCCAGACTCTCTACGTATCTAAAGCGATTGACTGTACCCTTAAATAAATCAAGAGAGCTCGTCTTCACCATTGAGAGCAACAATAGTTGGGTGCTGTCGGCGAGTCGCGCTCTGGTGCTATCAAAATCCTGGACTCAACGTGTAACATGCGAGTCGCGACTAGCCATGGGTGAGCCCAGGCATGTAGTGACTGGCCTGGATTCCTCAGCAGACCTACGCAAATCCAGATATATGGAGAGTCTAGGGCGTTACCTGATGGAATTAGTGCAGCATACATCACGCCATGCTCGCTAGCTATTGTGGCGACTACTATAGGTTCGAGCATGTATACGAATACTGTACTACAAGAGATTAGCACATGGCTGGAATGCAGAAGACATATTTTTTCGTGTTGCGCTTGTCTCGTGCCTAGCCGCATGCTACCTCGTACCTCGCTTGTCCGGTAGATGTGTGGCGCATGAGCCGCCCGTTGCGAGGCTGCGGCTCACCAGGCGCGCCACATCCACCATTGGTCTGGGCACGAAAAAAATGTTGCGCATGATGCAATACAATGTTGCAAACATACACAACTGAGTATACCTGGCCATGACAATTTGCTATAATATGATTATTTGTTGCTGCCTGAACTAAAGAGCTGCTTGTTTTTTCGTGCGACTGTGGAGGAATTATCGCTGGTAAGAAATTTCCATACCCCCTATCAATAGGTAGCCAATAATTCCATCACCGTCATTTACCCGTTACAATGGTCATAAACGAAAACATTTATTGATCACCTCATGCATACAGCCCAGGCGCCTTGTTAGGGGCGCGGGCACACCCAGCGCCCACACCTAACAAGCCGCTAGCGGGGTGCCTTGCACTGCACTAAGAAATCCCAGTATTTTTTCAAAATTGCAAGTTACTCAACAACAACACAATGGAGAGAAGATCAGAGACTTTAGTATGATAGGTAACTGCAAGGCCTACATATGCATCCAAAAATCAAGTCAAATGGACCAATTTTGAGCAAGTTGAAAATGTGAGTGAGAGTCTATGAACCTGGCGGATTTTTTGTCTTTCTTTTGACTCCCCTGTTTTATCACCAACTGTAAATAAAATTTGCTAGTGATGATATCAGACCATATATGGCTTGCTGGCATTCAATTGGTATTGGTCTTGGCGTATTCGGATGGGTGGTTGTTGTAATTGCCAAGCTGACCCTGAATAGTCTTCTGGTATGCATAAGAGACACTGGCAGCGAGGGCACTGAATTCCAACCAGAATTGGTGGAGAAATCAAGTGGAGTAGGTAGTCCTCCTTCTTTTCCACCTGCCCACCTACCAACCACCCCCATAAGTCTGCCAATTCTTGGTCAAATTCCATACCCTTTTGCATAGAGTAGCTCTACTATATGTAGATAGATTCCGCATTATTTAAAAACAAAGTTACAACTATCATTTGTGATTTTTGATATAGCCTGGAAGATATAACAATATTTATGTAGGAACACAAGAAGTTTTTACCAAGTATATGGAATAGTAAATATGGTGAAAGCTGGCAAGGTATACTCCGTTGTGACCGGATAGCTCGCTCTACCAGGTGTTTGAATATCGAGAGCAAGGTGGAATGGAAAAAGCAGATGCGGCAAAGATATAGAAGCAAAAAATGGCCGGAAACCTAAAGGCCATATCACATGCGAGTTAATGGACAGACAGGAATTTCAAATACAGAGAAGAGAGAGATGATAATCTCCATAAAGGCAGATTCTACCTGGACAAAGAAAACTCACCAGAGAGGGAACTATTACTATCAGTAGTCTGGCTGCTAGCAAGACTCGACTACTAGAAACAGGTAATCAGGTATGGATTGCCGTCTACAGTAGCGAACTGGAAGCTTCGAACGGCCTTCCGAGCGTGACCAATACTTTTATGACTGGATTCCTGTGACACCTTCTCCCCCACGGACTTTGAGGGGTCCCATGATGTCCAATTTGGAAGAATTTCTACCAGATAGAAAAATTAACCAACAGTTCTCAGAGGTTAGGGAGCAGTTTCAGCGGGCAACAGCAGTTTGTACTGAGGAATATTGTTTGTCCCTTGCTACCACGTTGTCAAGAATTGTTCCACTCCGGAATAACTTTCAACCTGAAGGCACCTGGTGTCTTAATCCCATGTAGGTGCCGTTTTCGCTCCCATTATTGGGAAGTTTTGAATTATGTGACAACAAAATTTCGGACGGCAGAGACTTTGGACTGCGGCCGACCACCTCTTGCAGTCAGTGACAAATAATGGCATGGTTTTACCTACTATTTGAGCTGCAGTGGCGTGTGACATCCCAACCTTCGTACTCGCTACAGTACTACCATTTGCATCCGTAGTGACTCCTTCAACATTGGTTGTACAACGCACCACGGGGTTTTAAGCCCTCTAAGAAATCTACTGCAATAAAATCACTACTATCGAGACCCTTGATAAGTTATATAGAATCGCAATAAAAATTACAGCCTACATCAGCAACCTAGCTAAACGAAATAGCAAGTGCGAATAATATCGGTATATCAGTGATGAACTTCAGCACCCTCTATAGAGTATTATAATCTACTTCCTCAGTATCCCGATTATAGTACACCACAAAGTCATAGTTCCTCTGGTACGCATAACCTCCCTCAACTTGAGAACTTCCGGATGTCGGCATCTTATATACATTGTAATGGCGGGCAGTTAGGATTCCACTGCTGGCGCGTGAGGTGTCCAGGACCGTGTAATGACTACTCTATATAGTCAGCTCATGACGAGCCTTAGTTTTCTACCGATAATCTTACCTGCACTCCCACACATGTTATCACTCGGATCTAAAAATGCAATAGTGTTGCATGAACCTCACAGAGCTGAGCTTCAGCTGAGCTGATGTCAAGGCACACAGCCGGTAGGGTATAAGGCACCCATCTACCTTGTATATATCTCGAGTCTTTCTCCTGCTCTCCAGTCTCTGTACCTAAGTCTATTCACACGGTCTCCCCTTCCATATTTCAACAAATAGTATCCATTCAATTACCATCCCAGGCGATACACAGCATTATGCGCCGGTACATGCGTTTCCACTATTAGCGCTTTTTAGTAAATGGATACATTGTGCTTACGGGGTTTCGTGATTGCACTTTTACCCATTTCCGACGCATTAGCTCCAAGTCGACAATAAACAGAATCAACTACACATGAGTACAGAGATCTATCGATCGCAAAGATGATCCCTCTCGACTAGTTTACCTGATTTGAGACAATTGACAGAAACAGAGATAATCTCGGAAACAACATCGCCAGTAGCACGCATCACCGTTTAAGCCGGTCAATTCCTGTTTTCAACGAGTACTCCTGAAGAGACTCATTCCATCGAACGGGAGAAATCGCATACAATCGGTTGAGATGCGTATACCTGCTAAAGGCTGCAATCGAGCACCGACTTTGAGGAAGCCGCAATTACATGATTGTGTTACCCCCTTGTACTCCTTAATTGACGGCGCAAGCCCAGCGAAATCAAGAGAGGATATAGGAGTCAACACAGCTATATATTGCACTATCAAGCCCACTTACGATTGGATTCCTTTCAGTCGATTGAAGGGCGCCTACGGATCCATTCCTCGATCAAAGTGCACCCCTGAATGCTGCTACCAGGAAATAATTCCCTACAGATGAACACGCCTGCGGAAGAGACGAATTGAGTTTGGCTGCGCCGAACGAAAGTGTACTTATGGAGGAGATGCATCTACGGAGAAGTAGCGTTCCATGAATGATGCACGCCTACGGCAGAGATGAATTGGGCAATATGGATGAGGAGTATCTCAAGGTGGAAGTGCGCCTGCGGCGGAGAATCATTACACGACCGAAGTGCATCTACGGTCGATGCCTACACGATTCTGAATACTGACTACAATTAGGACTGCTACTAAGAGCAACAGAACCCTTTTCACTAAAGTTAACGACTGCGGATACTACTAAGAGTACGAGATCATTAACCATAAACGGATACCATCTATGGAAATTCTGGTCGCGATCACCATTTCCATCAATTGAATCACCTTCTTTCGATGATGCTACTTTGCCGATGATGACGATCCACCGAGACTTACGGAAAATCTGCAGTTATGACGATGAACAAGTCAACGAGAGGACATATACGATGCAGGAATTCCGCCTTTTGGGGCACTCGACGTAGTGGGCTGATTCCGATGACCAATCCGGATATATTCGGATGACCGAATCGGACGACACTAAATACCTTATCAGCAGAGGCACCATCCATTGGCACAGCAGTCAATCGAGACTTGTACCGGCAGAGACCAGAATGCTGAATTCGTTATTCGGGACGAGCGAGTATGAGATTGGTAACTGAGCATGATCTTATGCGATTTTGCATGGCGATACACACTCCACAGTTTGTGCTTTACACACCCGGTGATTCATCAATCAATCCAGTTTAACTTGACTTTGGTCGGGGGTCTAAAGACTGCGATTCACCAGCTTTATGCCTTCAGGACTGTCTGGCCAATGGATTCCTTTTATATTCACACTGTTGCAACTTGTTTATCCCCGTTGTGAGTGGATGGACACCTTGTGGAACCTAAGAGGGGGGGGTCTTTATAGCCCTGAGGGACCTAAATGGGGAAGGGTTGATATCTCATCCCATGTAAAGCAACTAGAGAGGGGTTTGATAGTCGTGAGTAACCTACGTGGCGAAGTCAAACACTCTAGCTGCCTATCTCATTCGTACACTGCGGTCGGAACCACATCTTTATCAAAGTTCTGGAGACAGAATCCACTCTGCAGTCGGAGCGCATTGATACGGTGAGGACTGAATAGTTTCTGAGGCACTTGTACCGGGAGCACCGCAGATATGGCGACCTGCTCTGCAGGCAAGATGGGATGGCAATTTGCCCTATGACTGGGAGTTATACAGAAGTTGCTAGAAACTAACTACGGGAGAGCGGTCTCACAATATCTGTGAAAACCCTGGTTGGCTGAATGCGCGAGCAGGAGCAGTGGCGGAAGTTGGGGCAGAAGAGTTACACATTGAGGGTGCTTGAATAACTGCCACCGATTCGCCAAGTTACGAAGGGAATGTTTGGACGGCAGGGCTTGGGCCTATTGTGGCGAAAAATTCTGATTCAGCCTCCTGGGATTCCTTACACATCTCTATCCTTTGAATTATCATGGCAAACACTTATGGAACTAATATAGTACAATATGGGTTCATGCCGTACACTAGAAATAACACTAATCGACGACGGAGATGAAGCGTATTTAAGAGTGCCTGACGGACAGCCAAGTGCATAAATGATGTTTGAGACGGTGTTACAGTTACCGTAGAACATGATCACGAGTCAGCCGACCGGTCCCATACAACACCTCAAAGCGGCGTAGTAATAGAGCTAATTGCAGATGACGTATTCTCACTCGGACTCCATTTTTTGGTACTTATTGCATGATAGGTCTCAGCCTTCATTTGGCCGGAGGTGAGTCTCGTATGACCGGAGATTGCTGTCGGGCTGAAGGCATTCAGCCGGGTCCATACATAGATGCGTACGCAAGCATTCACACTTGTACTCCATATATATATGGCCTTGTGGCCCTCTTAGATAGAATACAATCAAGCTTCTCTATCATCTCTACTTTGAACAGTACTAGCGCAGTGTGTATGCTAACTCAATACAACACATACGGCTGGCACAAAATACGGTAGTGTATTGAGCACCGAGGTATGAATCATGGCCGGGTAGATGAATGAAGGGTTGGAGTCTGAATGGATTGGTACCAGCAAAATAGGCGGTTACGACAACCGCCACCATAACTTCCTAAATTCGAACAGCTAGAGTACATGAAGAAAACACCAAAAAAGGTGACCGTCGGTTCTGGGGTTTGAAGTATGAACAGCATTTGTACTCCGAAGTACCCCTCCTTCAGCATTTACCAGCCAAAGATACTTAGCAGTAGCTTTTGAGATTTGGTTTATGCTCCAAACCCCAGTACTTCTGTATAAATCTTTTTGAGTTTATGAAATGCTAACTATACTTCAAACGCCCCGCTTGCGATATCCGATTACTTCAGTAGGAAGTTGTAGGTGTAGGTGCACTTCACTGTGCATTCGGGTTCTGTCGGATGTCAAGTGCACATGCCTTTCCTTCGGCGACCCGGTAAGTACACTTAGGTTTCGTCAAGGCAGTGCACCTATGGAACACTTGACTTCTCTACCGGAGTGGTTCTGTAAGTGCACTTACGCTCGGATAAGTTCCAAGTGCATTGACCGTTTGTTCCCTGGGTACATACGTCATTTCCGACTTTGTTGCAAATAAGGCTCGGCAAATTCCGAGAGCAACTTGCACATCGCTGACTCGGGAGTAACTTAGTCCTCGTGGTGTGATTAGATCCATGCTGGCTAGGTACCTTGAAAGGGCCCCACTTCCGTGCGCCTAGGGACATCCTTGATCGACCCGACCACTACCATCCTCGGAGCATACTTAGGTCAGTCAGTATGTCAACGTTGGGTAACGCTAACTCGCAAGCAGAAACCCGCCAAAGCGTTTTTGGTTGAGCCATCTAACATTTTGAGGTTTAGCATGTTGCACCCTCGTATACAAGACGCTGCTACGCTATACAATCCATTGCTTCGCTCAGTCTGTCAGTCATCATTAGGGACCTTGTTTAGTATCTTTATTACTGACATCACCGTCTCGCTAGCAATTTCTAGGCCTGCCGTTGTCATTGCTATCACTACCCTACCCATGCTTCTGCTATCAAGGATTGCTGCCTCTCGCTGCCTACTACCACCGCCACCGCCTTATTTCTGCCCGCATGCCCCCGCTGCTCACTACTATTGCTGCTCTGTCGTCCGTTTTATCAGCAACATGTACCCCTCCATTCACTGCTCCCACGGCCCAGTGATCCATCTGTCAACGCTGATGGCTCATATAATATCCGTGCCCTGTTTGAGAAGCACCGGGGGTGTCGTAATCGGCTCCGGAAACAGGGAGCGGCGATACCACATGTATTTCAGTTTTGCACACACATGGGTCATCAACCCGTAAGATTGGATGAGAAAGGTGCCGCTGTGTTAGGATATGTGCTTTAACTACGTACGTACTTAAGTATGTACTGCGGCCTTGCGAAGGCTACACGTGTTACAAGTTGCTGCAACAACTTGCCTAACTGCAACGTGAACCCTATTAGCTCAACGTACCACTCAAATACTTGTTTGTTTGTAATCATATTGCATTCGGCCGCGTAGCGGCCATGGCATATCCCTTACACATTTCCTCCCAACTTCTTCCGTAACATAAAGAAACAAAAGCAAAGTCGCAGGTCCTCTTCCCCAAAAAACAAACGAAAAAACCGCCAAGAAGCAACTTTTACGCCCCCCCATCACTCGACTCCTCGTGATCTACGTTATGCACCTCCTCCACTGCTCCGCTGATTCTGCCAATGACCGTATGGAAAAGAAAATCCAACAACGCCTGTGAACATTTTTCCTCTGCAAAAACGAGAGACATAGGCAAACTGATCTTTGGCTTCTTCATGACCTTTTCAACCCCTTTATACCCATCTTCCCCCTCTTGCCCATCGATGTAAAGCCTTTTTCGTTCTCGTTTCCATCTTTTACACCACTTAATCAAGTGGACCCTCATTTGATATTCATGTCCACACCACCAACATTTCATATCTCTTCTTTTTCCGATCCGTCTTAGGTATTGCGCACTCAAATACTTGTACTGCGCTGGGCTCCACTTGATGAGATATATTTCGTCATTAGTAGTGTCATATTTGATACATATAGCCTACTATATTATCCCCCACTATCAGAGCAAGAATCACATCGCGCAGCGTATTGCTGCGGTGGACGGAATTGCCGAGGGCCGAAGCACTGAATTTCTTACCAGTATTGTTCTACATTGATTCAGTTGATCCGATGAGTTGTCTACACTGGTAGCGAGACGCTTTTGTAGGAAGAGTAAGGTTACCTGTGTGAAGTAATCATATCGTAATAAATCAAACTGGAGTATATGGAACTCTGCAAGGTTAGTTTGCTGTAACAGACCTTCCATCGCTTCATACCTCCACTCAGCAGCAAAAGCCTTCTACTGTTTACAAGTATCGGGAATGCAACATGTTGAATCACTCGGAAGTCAATGTATTAGGAGTGTTAAAATAGTGATGCTAGAGAAGCTTGATTGTGTATTATCTAAGAGGGCTACAAGGCCATATATATATGAGAGTACAAGTGTGAATGCGTGCGTATGCATCTATGTATAGACCCTTCAGGCCGACAGCAATCTCCGGTCATACGAGACTCACCTCCGGCCATACGAGAGTCATCTCCGGCCATAAGATGGCAGAGACCTATCATGCAATAAGGAGTGTTGAAATGTACTGATTGCTAGAAGCTTAATTGTACTTTCTAAGAGGGCCACAAGGCCATATATATACGGTACGAACACGTACGTACTCATCTAAATGTAGAGACGGCTGAGCTCCGTCAGCCCGTATCAGAGCCAGCCCAGTCAGCCCGTATGAGAGCTGAGATCTATTTATGCAACAAGGAGTGTTGAAATATGTAAGGGGAGAACCGTGTGAATAGACTTAAGATACAGAGACTGGAGAGCAGGAGAAAGACTCGAGATATATACAAGGTAGTTGGGTGCCTTATGCCCTACCGGCTGTGTGCCCTGTCATCAGCTCGGTCAGGTTCATGCAACAAGGAGTGTAAAAAAGACGCTTAATAAGGGAATATAGTGATAAAATCTTTATTAAAAGACTTCTTCCCAGGTCAGTGCCATAGAGATGACTGGGAACCGTGGAGAAACAAACGTACACGCATGCGCCATCACTCGATAAACTTCGCGACTTTGTTGATCGCTAGAGATTACGATATCTTACTACTTGCCTCACAAGATTTAGTATACGAATGTAAGAGAGTATCCAAATGAACCCAATACCAAACACTCCGGAGATAAAAGTCAATATCTGACGGGGCACAGCTCTCAATAACGTCCGAAGCGGGAAGCTAAAGAAAATTCAACTAGCAACATCACAAATCCGAAGAAAAGAGATCATCACAGTCGACGTCATCATCATTGTCCTCGTAGTTATCGTCGTCATTGTCAACCATCATTGTCGTCGTCGTCGCTTTCGCTATCCGAGGCATTGCTTTCAGCACCGTGCTCCAATAGGAGACTAATCACCGCCTGGTGGTTTCTCTGTTTAGCCAGCTCGAGTGCCGTTCCGTTGCGTCCACCCTCGGCCGTGACGTCGGCGCCACGGTCCAGCAGCAAACGAACTGTGGCCAAGGCCTTGTTGCAATCGTCGGCGTCAGCGGCAGCCTGCAGTGCGGTGCCGTATTGGCCGCCCCGAGCGTTGAGGTCGGCGCCGCGGTCGAGCAGCAGACGAACTACTGCATCGTAACCTGCATTTGCGGCTACCTGTAGCGCGTTGCCGCGGTAGTGACCCTGAGCATTGATGTCGGCTCCCCGGTCGAGCAGCAGGCGAACTACGGCCTCGTGACCCTCCTTTGCGGCTGCCTGTAGCGCGTTGCCGCGGTGGTGACCCTGAGCATTGATGTCGGCTCCCCGGCCGAGCAGCAGGCGAACCACGGCCTCGTGGCCAACCTCTGCGGTTGCCTGGAGTGCGTTGTTATAGAGGCCACCCTGAACCTTGATGTTGGCTCCCCGGTCGAGCAGCAGGCGAACCACAGCCTCGTCACCAACTTTTGCGGCTGCCAGTAGCGCGTGGCTGTCGTTGCCGCCCCGAGCATTGATGTTGGCTTCTCGGTCGAGCAGCAAGCGGACAATAGCCTCACAACCAAGCTCTGCGGCCAATCGTAGCGCGTTGCCGTAGTAGCCACCCTGAGCATTGATGTCGGCTCCCCAGTCGAGCAGCAGGCGAACCATGGTCTCATGACCACCTTTTGCTGCTGCCTGGAGCGTATTGTCATAGAAGCCACCGTGAGCATTGATGTCGGCTCCCCGGTCAAGCAGCAGGCGAACCATAGGCAAACTACCATGACTTGCTGCTATCTTGAGAGCGTTGCCGTATTCGCCCCCTTCAGCATTGATGTCGGCTCCCCAGTCGAGCAGCTGTTGAACAACGGCCACCTTACCACTGTTGAAAGCAAAAGAGAAAGAATGAAGAAGCTCAATTGTCTATCGATCCAAAGAGAGGGAAAACTATAGACTTATATACGAAAGAGAGAGAAGGAAAAGCCCAATGCCGACTCCCAAAGCCGGAGCCCAATGCCGAGTACCATTGCCGAGCCCTCCTCCTCGCCATGGGGGCAGGCGAGGCTGGTGGGGGCAGGCGAGACCAATGGGGGCCGCAAGCCACCGGCCACATGCCCGAGCCCGCCAGCACCAAACACTACGGAAGCCACCGGGCCAAATCCTAGTCAACAACCACTTCGTGCGGCAGCCTGGAGCGCGCTGCCGTTGACGCCGCTCAGAGCATTGATGTTAGCGCCCCGGTCAAGCAGCAGGCGAACTACAGCCTCATTACCGATTCTTGCGGCAGCCTGGAGAGCGTTGCCATGGAGGCCGCCCTGAGAATTGATGTCGGCTCCCCGGTCGAGTAGCATGCAAACCATGGCCTCGTTACCAAACTTTGCGGCTGCCTGGAGCGCATTACCATGTTTGCCACCCTGAGCATTTATTTCGGCTCCCATGTTGAGCAGCAGGCGAACCACGGTCTCGTGGCCATCTATCGCGGCTGCCTGTAGCGCATTGCCATAGTAGCCGCCCTGAGCATTGATGTTGGCTCCCTGGTCAAGCAGCAGACGAACCATGGTCTCGTGACCACCGTTTGCAGCTGCCTGGAGCGCGTTGTCGTAGTAGCCGCCCTGAGTATTGATGTTGGCTCCCCGATCGAGTAGCAGGCGAACTAAGGCCTCTTGACCATCGTTTGCTGCTGCCTGTAGCACGTTGCCGTAGTAGCCGCCCTGAGCATTGATGTCGGCTCCGCGATCGAGTAGTAGATAAATTATCGCCTCACAACCTTTTACTGCGGCCGTCTGGAGGGCAGTGCCATAGATGCCACCGCTAGCATTGATGTGGCAGCCATGGTCCTGATCCAACATGTCTTTGATCAACGCGCCTAATCCAAAAGAAGCCGCAACTTGAAGCGGTGGTGTTTGCACAAACTTGTTTCGCATGGAGAAAGCATAAACCTGGTAGGCGAGATCCAATTTTCGGGGGGACTCTGATAGCTTGCGGAAAGCGCTACACAAAAGCTGATGCTTTGCACATGTCAAGTCAGTGTGTCTTGCATGTTCAGGCCAGTGAGTGGCAGCATAGTCCAGAAATGGACTGTTCTTTCGTCGAATTTCCATTTCCGGGCAGGCATCGTACCAACTACATTCTACAGGTCCAGCTTCGCTCTCTTCGAAACTCAAATAAGTTAAACAAGTCAAAGCAAGCTGCAGGTTGGACTCCGCGGAAGAGACACGTAAAGTGGATATGGGGTGACTAGATGAACTCGCCCTGGCTGCCACATTGTTACTGAGGAAGTCTTTCGCCGATTGATGAACAAGATGGACAGTCTTATCGTCTTGTATTCTGAGCATCGGCCCGAGAACTAACTGAAGAACCTTCCTCAGATCTGTTTGCATGTCATCATGCATCGAGGACATGGAGTTGTGTTTAGGTAGTATGGCAACAGCTATTGTCAGCTCTTTGAGGGTCAGTGGACGTATAGCCCAAACTACCCATTGAAGCATAGTTTGTGCAATTTTTTGGTCTTTCTCGGGTATCTTGCGCAAGATGTTGATGTATACACTTGTAAGATCTGGCGGTAATGCTTTCAGTGCGTTTCTGATAGCCGAGGGCGTTGTATCCGTGGAATTTGTGAGATCGTCTAATATCAGGGAAACCCAAAGAAACATTCCTTTGGCTCCTTCGATAAGAGTTTGTCGTACCTCCTGGCCTAGGCCACCAGCAAACTGCATCTGCTTGCTCACTTCAGATTCAACGAATGCTGTTATATCGTTTTTCAGGTCTTCTGCAACTAGAGGCAATTCGATGATATTGCGCAAATGCAATTTAACTTGTACATGTGGGCGACTAGTAATAATGATCTTGATGCGACTTACGGCCATCGGACTACCCAAAAAGAGGCGTTGCAACCGGTTCAAGAGTTTTGTGCGCGATTCTTCTTCACATTCATCTACGATGGTTAGCTACATACTCCATAATCAAGATAGGAATTGATACCCAGAGCGTCAATCAGTATACGCATGTGCCCAGTATTGGCGTCGTTGATTATTCACTCAAAAACTCGCCAGAGCATATCGAATTCCCAGGATGTTTTCTCTTTGTTGATAGCGTATGCCTGTTCAACCGAGAAGTGCCCAACATCCGGTATGTACTTCAGAAGCTGGGCAAGTAAGTTCACCAGAATTGCATCGGCGGTATTTAATCGTTCGTCCTTGTCGTCACAGAAGAAATAAACCATAGAAAGCTGGTTGGTTTTGTCGCGAATGATTTCTTTAGTCAAGAATGACAATAAGACACTCTTCCCGCAGCCTGGATCTCCATAGATCCAGAGAATTGCCTGATCGTTCTTTTCGGCCCAGGTTCTGTAACGCCTGTCATTAAGAAGCCATGTGCAGGAGTTTCCATGTCGTTTGTCCAAAAGATTATCGCGGTAAGTTTCGTAATGTGAAGGATTCAAACTTTTTAGACAGTTGATGTAATCTTGAGAACCTGACCCACCTATTGTTAGAGACCAGTACGATGTGCCTGCACGACATGTAGAGGTACATACTTTGTAGATTTTCTACTCTTTTTGCTGACGCTGTACAACAGGTGTCAACACTCTCACCCTAACAAGTGAAAAAGGACTACGCTATACCATAAGAATCAATCCAGCCCTTTAGGTATCTAACGACAGTGAGATATGTTGGATCTTCTGCTGAGGCGAATTTCACCATATTTGTATGGGTTTGTTCCACTGGAACTCGCTGCTCAGTCGGTATATATAGTTGGGCAGAAAGCCGTTTCACCATTTCCGACTCTTCACCGTTTCTTACATAATTACCTAAATTTGACTATAATTGTTAGTTTTATTTATCATTGCAAAGTGTAGAGGGAGACGTACCATTTGAACAGTAGGTGTCAATACCGTCTCATAAAAGCTAATAATTTTCGGTTTATACTCCTCCAAGATATAGCTGAGATCATCCTTTTGATTTTCAAGGAATTCTGAGCCCTCTCTCAACTGTTTCAGCAGGTTAAGTATCGATGTCTCGCCAGACTCTGCATCAACCATATCTTCCAGATCGTATGTACGGAGGCCCTGGTGTGGAGTCCCAAAGAAGATTATAAGCTTCACTGCAGCTATGATGTGTCTATGCAACGAGTTGCGTTTTGATTCGATCAATGCCTAGAAGTACCTGTGAGCTTGTGATTTGTTTCCAGTGGTAAGTGCGATAGACGTACTTGCAAAACCAGAATACCACCAAGACTATGCCCAACGAATATGATAGGCCGAGTTTCCTTTAGAAGGCACGTCAGCACATACAATAAAACCATTCACTCGGTAGCAAAATACCCCACCTGACCGGAGCTCCTAGCATTTTCTATCGCTTGGATAAAATTTCTTTGGTAATCTAGTAGGCTGCTGTCGGTTCTGCTAGTTCCGACAAGACTGCTGTCGTAACCATAGGTCAAGACCCGGAGATTTGGAATATCGTACGGCAGGAAGTCCTTAAGCCACATCTGAAGAGTTTCACGGTTCCTCCAAGATCCAAAGGCATAGCCTGCAAGGCCAGTGACAGCAATCACACTACAAAATATCTGAAATCAGTATCTGCTTGAATATAAATTGGACGGACATATGAGCCAACTAACTCTGCCACTGCATCTCCTTTTGGGACATTTAACGGTGTTAGATTATAAAACTGACTATCAATCTCAAGACTAGCCGCTGTGCGGTTGGCCGTTTGCAGGATCTGATGATGTTTGGCAAGCTGTAAGTGTTCGGGACACGGGCCCAAGTTGAGCAATGCTGTTTGAGTAGAACCGTAACATCCTGGGTACAAAGAAGGTCGGTGATTTTGTGTGAGAAGTGGATCAATGGTTTGGAGAACATCAAAAAGATCACTCGCGCTCCAACTGGGTGGAACACCACATATACGGAAATATCTTGAACGCGAACTTGGGGCGGGAATGGTATTCGCCCACTCAGGCATCGGAGCTGATTGTTGAGTAACTGGCGCTTGCGGGCGTTGTCCTGGTAGTCTAGGGTGGGTTTCGATAACTGGTTTGGTCGAATTTGCTTGAGTGCTTGCTGACACACTAAGCTAGAGGTTGATCCCCGCAGGTATACCTGGAGTATGTGTTCAGAAGGTGTAAGAATTGTCTATTAGGGTCGAAAATTATGAGCGATATCTTTGCTAGTGAGCGGTTGAAGACTACATAAATTCGTCAAAACCGAGCGGGCGCTTGGAGATAGATATACATCGTGCGGCTGAAACGTGATGCCCCCTAACATTACCTTGCGATAAAGGTGAACTGCAGCAACTGCGTGGGCGAATTTGATACATAGCAGAAGTTGCTTCAGAATACCCAAAACCAATTGTCAACCAATTAAACCAGTGCCACATGAGTCACACACTGCAGTTAAGAGCCTTGTTGAGTGTCAGAAGGCCTATTTTCGCTAAGCGCGGCACGCTCAAAGTTACACTGAAAGAAACAGGTTGAGCCGAGATCCAATAGCGTTTCTCAGCCTGAGTGTATGAGATGGTGTCATACTGGCGACAGAGATGACCGCATGCAGTCTGGGTGCATAAACCAGGTTTCCTCCGGACCCCTGTCGTTTCCCACCCCACCAAACGTGCCAGCTTAAATTTAAGTCCACGAATTTTGCTCTCATAGGTATACAATACATGAAAGGAACCTAGCTTACTGCTCTTTGACGCTTTGACGCTTTTACGCTAAGTTTAGATAGATGACACCTCTAATATTCGTAGAATGGTAGTAGAATCGTACACTTTTTGATGTTTTTCTAGCTAGAACCACTCGATAAATATCAGCGATCTCAGAAATCAAATACCAAGAGGTAAAAGAGTAGTGAATTTCGCAAGCATAAAACCTGTTATGGCCAGTTTAACTTCACGAACTGTAATGGGATCAAAAATGTTGTGCTTGGAGCGTCAGCGCCAGCAACCGTCAGCTATTCTTCCTCCCCCGTCGTACGAGGCGATGTTGGTGGCATCTTTGCCATACAAAAATTTAAAATGGTATTTCTCCACAACAACGACGAAAACAGGGAGCTCTAGAAAGAAAATTAAACAGGTGCTGACCCTCAGAGAATTCGCATCATTCGCATATTTTGTATCTACATTTTTCATGTGGCGGTGATAGTTGTGTCGCACGCGAATAATTTTCATCCACAAGCTCGTATTAATTGTGCACTGCGGAGAAACAATGTACCACCAGCGGTACAGTAGATAGCCAATATCGACAGTTTTTGTGTGATTCTTTAGCAGAGCTACGCATACCCCAGCCGTGAGGAAATTTGGTACCAAAAATTGGGCCGCACTCCATTGTACGGTAGACCTGGCGCTGCAAGCTGCAAAATCTGTGTGCACTTCAGTGTAGTTAAAAGATAGAGAGTTGTGGTTGACACGTGCGCAGCCCAACCTGAGTTCCTAGCTATAAGCCAGCTGCATCAGCAGCCCTCGGTTGTAGCCACTGCTAAACGGTCCTTGCAAGGACCGCATCAGGCTTCCCAATAGTCCAAGCGGCCGCCAGTCTTTCAGGGCCCGCCATCATCGTCTAGGGCGGTGAGTTCATAGAGATATATAGGGCCCTGAACGGGGATCTACCGGGCCCTGGCGGAGGTTACCGTTCCCTATCTTGGGGTTCATTAGATTAAAACCACTCATTTTTTAACAGATTACATAGCATACAACTCCTTACTTTAATATATTAATACTAGATACAGGTTCCTTGTAACAGGTGTGGATGAGCAAAAATCAGAGTTAAGGCTAGCTACTGCTACATCACTCGCTTCACCTAACCTCACTTGGATTACACGCAGGCCCGGTAGTCCTCTAGTCCAAAAACTCTCCGCCCGACAAATCGTAGTCCGAGATCGGGAGACATCCCCCCCCGGCCCGGACGGACGTTTGGGAAACCTAGACCGCATACTTCGGCCTAGAGCTTCAAGAAGTGATTTAGGCAGCTAAAGAGTGCAACCATAAGACTCAACACACAATAAAGAGAGAAGAGCTCTGCGCGATGTCACGAAGCTTAAAAAAGTGATATCATGGTCGGCTCGGCGATCACGAGATATCACTCAATTTTTTCACGACGACCCATGAGCGTGCCCAAACTATCACCCAAATGACTGCCCAAAATAACACCAACTATTGTGGAAAATGTGTGAATAAAGAGGAGGGGTCTATTCTCTAGTCTCGAGATCATCTGTCTACGTGATTCAGCTGGTCCGCATCCGGCTATGACCCCACCTGATCGGATCATCTGTTCGTAGTCCCATCCGATAACCAATCTTGTTTTGACACTATCTACACTACTCTCCCATGCCATCTTTCTGGCCCCGAGATACAGTCTCTAATCACACAAGTGTTGCTCAGCTCCAATCAATCCCACTTAGTTAAAGACTAAGTAGAAACTTAGCTTTCTAAATTCCAACCTCCTCCGACTTGACTACTATTACGAGGATCAAGTTGGTTCGATCCCAAACCAAAACGGTGGCCTGGCCAGCCTCGTGCGGACCCAGCCGGCTATCCGCTGAATAAGACACGCCCGCGCATCAAGATCACTGATTAAGTACGTTTCTTTATCGGCTATGTTTTAGGGATTTACGGAGGTCTCACGGTGCACACTTATAGCGGAGCATCTACTCTAATTAGGGGACGAGAACAAGAGGCACTTCCAGTCAGAAACATATGTGTGCTACATTAAGATACGAGAGATAGCGACTACTGGAGAACGTGGTAAAACGTATGGAGATCTGGGAGTGACGGTGTAACATAAACCCACTCAGCACCTGTTGAAAAATAGATATCAATAGTACGCTCCGGAACTGATGGCGTGCATTTCCTCTAATCCATGGAATTAAATTATCGAGTGACCGATCATGTCTTCGACGCCATCACCCACTCCAGAATTTCCATGAATTTTCGTCCTATTTGGGTAACCAGGGGCCTTCCATAATATCTCCACATAGTTTGAGCTAGTATTAGCAGTTTTCATATCAATATTGTAGTACCATGGATCAAAGATATCAAAAGAGAATGTAATACGTCTGAGAACCTCCAACGCGAAAGACCTGGTCACCAACATCCACAATGACCGGCGGGAGCCTTAAATGAAAGCTCAAGTCGATAGACATATTCCGACACTAATTGCTCTAGTTGCTTGGCAGTAGTGATGTAGAACCATAGTGTACCCGGATGTGCAGCTGCATCCTCGTCGATACCAAGTCTCCGGGCAGCATTAGATAGTTCGTCATAAAACAAAATCTGTCAGTATGAAATTTCCCTTGTCTGACCACATTGTAACATATGCGGTTGGCCCTTGTAAAAAATGTCTCGGATTATTACCTGCAATTGAGTGTCCGGAGAATTCTAATTTAGACGAGTAGATTGCCATTCTAATTTAAAGTTAGTCACTTCTGGCTCGTTTGTCGATGTTTCTTGATTACAACGCAGATCTAACCGTTTAGTATATGATGTCTGTCCACTCCGACTCTCGGTTGACACGAGGCGAATAAACTCCGATCTGTGGAGATCACACTAGCTCACTTGTGGTAACTTTCGGCACCAAGGTTGCATATCTGGTGGTGATAGCAAGTGGCAAGTGACTCAGTGACAAAGATGGCAAAAAGCCGCGCAAAAATCACCACTCTCTTGTACTATATATCTCCAGTCTTTCTCCTTCTCTCTTCTCTCTTCTCTCTGTACCATAGTCTATGCACATGACCCCTTCTTACCTTAATAACCCTTCATAACAACCCTTCATATTGTAACAACCAATGATGCGATATAGAAGGGGAGAACATGTGTATAAACTATGGTACAGAGAGAAGAGAAGAACATTTGACATATACAAGAGTCATCAGCCCCGGTTACCGTGCGCTTGTATGAGATCAGAAACACGTCTCAGATCATATATGTAACAACATTGTTCTGTTACATATCCAGTGGTGGCAAGTGGCTCAGAGTGGCGAGTGACTCAAGAGTGCCGAAGCATCAACGTTTTCTTTCATAATTCTCTGTATATAAATCGAGTCTTTCTCTTCCCCTTCTCTTCACTGTATCATAGAATAAACACACGGTTCTCCCCTAAGTACTATAGCAACATGTTCTGTTACAGATGTACATGATGCTACAGGTCTGATACACGGTCCTGCGGCAGGGGCTGATGCCTCCTCTATATATCTCGAGTCTTTCTCCTTCTCTCTATTCTCTGTACCATAGAATACACGCACACGATTCTCCCCTACTTCCATATCGTAACACGTTCTGTTACGAATGTTAAGCGGACGAAGTCTATTCTACTATCTAAGGAAAAGCCCTGTCATTATATACATGAGAGCCTAAACTCCATGGAAGTCCATGGAAGCTCATGATTGCAAATACCAGTGGCGGTGGCGAGTGAAAACTCGTGGATGAGTCTACGACTGTGAGTCCGTAGCCTGTGAGTCAATTTGGCGAGATCAGTATCGGCGACTTCCCTTCAGATCATAGTATCATATTCTGTTGCATGAACCTGACCGAGCTGAGCTTCAGCTGAGCTGATGTCAAGGCACATAGCCGGTAGGGCATAAGGCACCCAACTACCTTGTATATATCTCGAGTCTTTCTCTTGCTCTCCAGTCTCTGTACCTTAAGTCTATTCACACGGTTCTCCCTTTCCATATTTCAACATGTTCGAAACGGGCTGAGTCGAGTGATGAGACATGATGAACCTAAATTTGTTGCGGAACGCTAATAATAGCGATTGTCTTTCTCGAACTACTGAGAATAATGAGATATAGCGTGGTCCAATGGAGATTTTACCCTGTTTTTCATGTTTTAGATATGCAGGCCGGCCCGCAGGCTTTGGTAAGGCCTGTGGGCTTTTGATTTTAAAGCCCGCCCGCCCGGCAAAAAGCCCTCGGGCCGGCCGGGCCCGTTTCGAACATTGTGTAACCATTGTCACTTAGATACGAAGAGAGTTGATTGTATTAAAGAATGATACAGTCAGCCTTGGCGCTGTTGAAATACTGATTGCTAGGAGCTTGTATATTCTAAGCTACTGGAACAATCTTGTGATCTTATATACGGCGTTCAGAGTATGCCTTGTACGCATGCATGCGCACTCAGCTGGCATCTCCAGCTGAGTCTGGAACGACCATCATCATCGTGAGATCATGATCCCCATCAGCCTAGCTGAAGCCCATAAGCCGTATGTCAGGGAGGCGATCCATATATGCAACAGGCTCAGGTGTACATATCTGAGTGAGAAGCTATGACCACCTGTAGCAGTGGCTGAATAGCCTAGCTGGTTCGTAGCAGCTTTGGGGTTACACTATCCGAGCAGTTTCGCCATTTGGTAGAACTGGGCAGAATCAAGCAACTCCGAAGCAGTTTGGGCAGCTTTCTGAGGGTTTGAAGCTTTGTACTACGATCATGTACATTCAAATACAGTGAGTATGGTAGTCAGTATCATCACTGTCCGAGAATGGCCTGTATGCACACTGTTCCCAGCCGGCCGGCACCCCTTAGCGCTGGCTTTTTTTAAAAATATCTCCGGACGGTGTGATTTTGGGTGTCATGTACATTGTGAGGGGAAAACTCCAAATTTCGTTGGTAGAATCCATGGTGAGAAAGAATAAATGTAGAGGCTAAAAAACGAAAGGAATTGAAAGTTCTGATTGTTGAAGACATTCTATTTTATAAAAAAATGACTTGTGCATTCTTCTCCTTTAACCGCAGCTGCATCCTTTCTTTGACCGTACCCACGCATCCTCCGTTGACTGCAGATTTCGCTTCGAAAGAGCGTGAAGTCTCGTATTGTCTTCGGATGTGTCAGGCTAGGGACATTTTGGTGGTTTGTTCTGCGGATGTATACATCGGTTCTTGTCGTAAATCCTTACTCGCTGTCTAGTTTAGTGGGTCTTCGTCCGTCACTAAATGAATAGAACTGGGGCGAGATACAGTGACAACAGCCTGATTACGCCTCAGGACAGGAATCGATAAACTAGAGATGCTCATTGGCGAAAGAGAGTGCTGGGTCCGTACACGGTTAATGTGGGCTCGCGGTCGGCGTCAATTCTGGCCTTTGGATATACATTTCTGTTGTGTTTTGGTTGGTTTGTTGCGGGGTTCTATTCGCACAGTTTATGACAGCGCGAGATTGGGAAGAAGCATAAACCGCGGATAGAGTGGATTCTAAGTTGCATACTGTGTCTAGTGTAATTCTAAACTAAACTACAGTTGTTGTATAAAACTATAGAATTCCGGAAGATCCAGGCTGGGCTTACTCTAGTCTATATTATTACCCAAAATTTCGGACGTATTACTTTCCAAAACTGCTTGAGATTTTCACTGTCAAGCGAGAGATTCTGGGTGATGAAGTATCCTTCGCACCTTGACTGCCAACATAGAGAGGCGTTCAGGGCGGCCTAAATATTGACAAATGTGTAGTATGATTCTGAGCAAACGTCACCGCTTTATTTCGGCTATCTCAAGCGGCATCTATTGAGATTACCCTCAAAAATATCCCTCTGTAGTCCAAAACGCAATCTACTGTCACAACCACCCCGCAAAGTATGCGGCTTATCCCGCGAACTCCGCCCACCGAAGATGACATCACCATGAGCAGCTGTTGATCAATGAAACATAAAACCTACAGCATATGTTATACTCGTCACAGTATGCTGCCTGCGGTCATTGATTCGTTTCAAAAGGCTTATCTCAACTATCCACATCCTATAGCCTGGGATCACTGCTGTTCTGTCGTAGGGCCGTTTTGGTCTGATTTGGGAACCTGCTTGAAATTATGCACGATAAGCTAGCTGCATATGCATGTCAGAATTCCGTGCTCGGTACAGGGGTGTAGACGCCACCGCTCATACACTTGGGACAAGCAATAAAGGTTGGGACCCTCCTTTTGGTTATGAAATTTGCTGGGAGGGCTGTATTGATCAGGGGGGAGGCTGAGTCTGGAGTCATTGCGCAACTGTTAGTCTGTTTTTGGTGAAAATCTAATTGTATTTTACAGAAACGTTACATGTGGCGCCCTCAAATATTACCGGACCAGTATAATAGCCACCAGAACAGAAGCAGCCCAATCATTATTGCCTACCCCGAGTAGGTATCTCTTTAGTGGTTCCGGCAAAATGGTACTTTGAAAGTGCAGTAGGTATGTTATACATTTTCCTTTGTACCGAGTACCCGGGTCAGGAATCAAGATACTTGCACGAAAAGGATCATCTGCCTGACTTCAGTATATTCTCGGGAGGGCTAGGTTTATACAACCTCACAATGCAGTTGTGGGTTGTGTTACTAGATAACAACATGTTCAAGGCATTGGGAAATTTACACTGTCTCATCCAGACTATGCTTAACAGTCTTCGAAAATATACTGAACATTCTTGCCTACAGCCTTACAGTACGCGGGAGAACTTCAAGTTTGTAGCCATCCCACGACCCTCGAACCGAAATGGCTGAAAGAACTGGAGTAATTTAATGCGTTGGTCTGGCCCCCTGGCTTGGTAATTATCTTCTCGCTCAGCTCTGATGGTGTTGTGAGTGATTACTCCGGCCAGACAGGATGGACAGGATCAATCGCTCCTGTTTTGTTATATAACCTCACTGAGCGGTTTCGTGTGGGGCATTGGTTAGCTATCTACGAAACAGCGAAGTCGGATGTACTCGGAGGTGTCAAAAGTCGGGCGTGCCCCATAAACAGCGGAAATTCTACACCTCCACCACAACAATAAAGAGAGATTCTGAAAGAGAAAGGGGTGGTAATAGGCTATTAGAGATGTTTCTATGAGGTTTTCTCAGAAAAATATGTGCTATGTAGTGAAAGACGAGGATCTTGGCATTTCTCGTTGTATGGGGAGAAAAAAGTCAGGCGCTCTTTTGTCCTGTGTCACCGCGCCCCAGATACCCTTGAAGCCGAGTACACCGACTACTCCCTCAACTTCCAGGGATAGCCCTCGGTTCTGAGAGCAATATTAAATGGGGTGAATGATCATTCTCTGCTTCACATGCGCGCCAAAAGATACCGTATACTCAGCGATAAGGCACTATACTAAACTCGTGATGAAGTAACTGTATAACGTAGTTCTTGCGGAGCTCATGCACGGTAGTGCAGTGCCACCTCTCAACTAACGATCCGCTCGGCAATGTAGTCGCAGGCGCCCGCCAACGTATACTGTTTAGAAATGGTACCATAAACAAACACACTAACTAATTCTACAAAAAATTCTCGTTCTATTCGCTGGAGAACTATATTTCTAACAGTATATACAACCATGGCTATGGCTTGTTTCTTGAGAAACACTATGGTCTCGGTGTACTAATTTGTGGGGGCGGGGCCGTGGACCTTCTCAAACACGCTATACGTCACCCAGCAGGGGCTCGGGTATGAATTCTGTCCAGTCTTGTAATGTTGCCTCGGTAGTGGTTCCGACGTGAGGTTTTTTTGATTCTCTACTCAATACTCGCATGCAATAGTGACATTGACCCTAACCCTTGTTTCATGCTTAGCCAGAATATATGTTTCAGCAGAGCGGCATGAGAACGAAATAGCCATTTTTTGGTATGATTTTGCTCTTGAACGTCGCCTACTATGTTGTGGAAACCAAGTTGTAGAAGTTGCTAGGATTGATATTTGCACATGGAAGCAGGAATGTTATCAGCTTCCAACTTTGCATGTTCTCTATACGATCAGGGATAAATAGCCTTGGTTGTAGCTCCCATGTGTAAGCAGAGGTTGCAGATCGCCGTAGCTTGTGGAGAACCGTGCCATGAATATAATTTCTGGGTTTTCACGTAATTACTGGTGTATATGTTATCAGCTCCATGCGAATTAGTTAGGCTGGTACTAACTACTCTCTGTAGAAGTAATTCTAAAGGCGTTTTAAGATGGAGAATGAGAGGACGTAGCTGGCTTCCTAAATCCACTGCAGCTTGTTTCTGCACCTGAGTACGGAGTCGCCCCTAACTTGGGATAGGCTGTATAACGTCTGGTGACGGTTTTCTCGGTATGATGGCCGGTTGTGGTTCTATGTTGAGACAGCTGCCGTGAAGACCAAAGCATGTGTGGTCTCGATTCTAATTGTCTCTTGATCATTTTATCAAGTTGCATATACATGTAAACTACAGGACTCCGCAGAGTTGCAGTTCAGGATTGTAAGACCTTAGTGGAAACAGGCAAGAATTCCTTACAGTAGTCCTGCACCAAACTGCCGTGCTCAGACGGGGAAGGCTATTGATAACCTGATTATTAACCTCTAGGAGATTAATACTATCTAAACATTACTCACAAGTGATTAGTGTATACAGCGTCCCGATTGCGTGGGTAACAGTAGCTATTCCGAGCCGGCCGCCGGAGCCGGCCTGACAAAGTCCACATATCCCAAAGGCATGGTGAGTGAGATTTCAAATCTCGGGCGGAACCAGGGAAACCCTGGTACCCGCAGTTTTATGGATATGGTGCATTTACCGGTGGTAGGCGAATTGAAGGCCGAGATTAGCTGTTATTGAACGGCTGGGGGCGATAAGAATGAATGTGTAAGACTTAACTCTTAGCATAGCTTTACCCTAGCAAATCAATTTCAAACAAAAAAGACTATTTCGTACATTTCCGAGCGGTTTCCGCATCACTCTAGAGCCCGGATGCATTTCCATTCTAAGGTTGCGGAGAATATGAATTCAGGCATCTCAGCCTAGCGTTATTTCGGTCAGGCGACGAAGTCGGGTCTCGGCTTTACACAAGGACCAGGGCTTTTGCAGCCGAATGCACCAGGCCTGACTCGGTAACTTGTCCCTGGTAACTTAACTGGTGCTTTGGTTAAGGTTGAGCTATGCTTAAATGTACTCTCGCACGCTTGCATGATGCAGGCAATAGCAACATACATTCAAAAGGTCAGATACAGGCCGAGAGAGCGATCCCTATATTCCTCCATCCCTCTATGACTCAGGCTCAGTCTCCTAAAAAACCCAACTCCAGGGCGTGTTCTAGTTAGTTCGCGGAGAATGTCAGTCCGCGGAGTAACCGGATAGTTCACGGAGCCCCACCTTCCGTGAATGAACCAGTCAGATCAGTGCTCCATGAACTGACTGGTTCTAATTGTGCTCAAACAAAAGTAACAATTACTCTGATTGCAAAGTGATGTATACATGAAATATGCATAATTTATCGCTCTTTCACCTCCTCATCTCTAATTTACCCTATCTTTAATATTGATAGAATGGTTGTGAAAAAACACCAATTTTCAGCGATATTGGCAGTTTGTTTTAAAGCTGCTCAATCAATTTTAAAGATATTGTAAATTGAAGACAGGGAGGTAAAAGAGCGATGAATTATGCATATTTAATGTATACATCACTTTGTGATTGGACTGATACTTGCAGACTTAATTGCACCAACTTTGTGTCATTTTTGTCAGTGCAGCTGAATTGAGAAAAGACAAAGTTTTTTTTTCCTGATTTTCGCTACAATTGGCTGTATCGCTTAACGAAGTGACTGGTCAGCTCATTGAGCATGTACGCTCTGCGAGCCGACCGGTCAGTACAAGGAGCCCAGTTATTCCACGGGTTGACCGGTCACTCCAAGGACTGACATACTCCGTGAATTGACTAGAACAGGACGTCTAATTCCAACGTCAAATTACTTCCTTCCACACATCGCTGAAACGCAAGGGCCACATGCAGGTCCGGGAAGAGCAGAGACCTTGCCGGACGGGGTGGACTTCTGAAAGAACCGTTTGAACATGGGGTGATAATTGATTTAGTAGACGTCCAGACGTCATACCCATGTAAATCGTGAAGAAAATACCGCCCCTCGACCACTAACATTTAATCTACTTTCCACACTTTCTTTACGGTTCCTAGCGTTCCTATTGGCTATCGATAGGTCGGTAGAGAACCATAGCCTATTGATTGTCCGCCCTAGATTTTCATGAAGTTCGCAGTCAAGGATGGGGCAAACCTTCCCAGCAGGCGGACATTCAGCTTCATAGTAAGAAACCAGACTTCACATGTCAGTAACCATGCAATACATATCGCGCCACTTTAACGGTTGTTCATCAGAATGAAGCGCAGGCAAAGAGTGCCGTTTGCTGTGTCCGGTGTGCGTGGATTCAGAGGGTGTAGGAATCTCGTCTCTGGTATAGATCGGCGGTTTTAGACCACCCAAACCTGCTAATGTTTATCTATTGCTGTTTTTGTGACTATCAGCAGTAGTTCAAACCGGAACTGAAGATAAAGAAAGGATTTTGTAAGTTGTCTATATAGCCACTAAAGTATATACCAGTGGCCTCCCATATTTTACGGGCCAATCGAACGAAGAATTGTGTCCTCTGATTATTACTACCAAACATCACATTCCCACTATCCAAAGTGAAGGATATCTCGAGAACAAGACACTTTTTGAAGTATAGCAGCAATGCCACCGAACGCATACCCCCTACCACACCAACAGCATCAGGCTGTTGCATCTTGGTTTCTGGGCCCCCGTGCCGAAAACATCGATTTCCTTAAGAAGTACGTTCAAAGCATCCTAGAAGACGTGCAGAAAACCAGACGCAACCTACACCCGCAGGATGGGGTAACTACTTCTGAGCTCGGGTAGCATGCATCGGTTAATCTAAGTTTATGCAGGACTTTATCACTCCAGATATGACTAAATCGAAAACATTCGAGGATAGCATGTCAAAGATGAGGATGGAACTTGAGGCGGTATTTCAGATACTGAGGGAGCGTTCAGTTCCGTTCTGGTCTCCTCGGTATGGCGCTCATATGACTTCTGATCCTTGTCTGCCCGCTGTTCTGGGATACATCGCGACAATGATGTATAATCCGAACAACATCAGCTACGAGGGAAGTCCCGTTACAACTGTTATTGAACAAGAGGTTGGTCGGCAGCTTTGCAGCAGGCTTCGATTCAACTTTAATCCCGAGCTCGGGCCAGTGGCATGGGGCCACCTTACCTGTGGTGGAACCGTAGCTAATCTTGAATCTATTTGGTTAGTAAAGCTCACTCAATTACCCTTGCTCCAGGTATTTCAATTTACTAACTTGGTTATCGGTAAATTGCAAAGGTCCGGTAAGTCAATACCGTGAATGAGCGTTAATATCAGGTTGTACACTAATCCTAATTTTCAGCGCGCAACTTGAAGTTTTTCCCATTGTCATTACGAAGTGCCATGAAGAACGAACTTTACTTCATTTCCAGTAGCTTTCAGGTTCTTTCGTGCACCAATGTTCGGAAGCTATTCCAAGATCTCACCGTGTGGGAATTGCTTAACCTCCGGGTGGAGACCGTCTTAGGTCTTCCAGAAGCTATGTATGAGCAGTACGGTATATCCCCTAAGTACTTACAGAAGGTATTGGAGACCTATTCTATACAAACGATTGGAAGAGAAGTGTTGGAGAACGAATGGAGAATTCGAAAACCAGTTCAGTACATTGTTTCTCAGACGCGACACTATTCATGGCCCAAAGGCGGTGGTAAGCCCCTAACAATCACAAACCCCAGCACTTTTCAATATGTAATGCTTATCGAATATTAGCAATTACCAGCATCGGATCGGCTAATATGGTTACCATTCCGGTTGATTTGGACGGACGTATGGACATAGATGCATTGGACAAGCGCCTTGGGCAGCATTTGAAAAACCAACAGGCAATTTATGCGGTTGTAGCTGTTATGGGGACGACACAAGAAGGGGCGGTGGACCCGCTGGATGAAATACTGAAATTACGTTGCAAATACCAGTCCAAGGGATTATCGTTTTGCATTCACGCTGACGCAGCTTGGGGCGGTTACTTTACCTCTATGACAGATGATGTCGACCAGCTAGATCCGAAGTCGAACGAACGGAAAACCTATGTGGCCAAGTTGCAGTTACCCCAGCGAACGGCGAGGCAGTTGGTGTCGATGGGCCTCGCGGACTCAATAACTATTGACCCTCACAAATCCGGCTATGTGCCTTACCCGGCAGGCGGACTCTGTTACCGCGATGGCCGTATGCGGTTTCTAGTTACCTGGACTACTCCATATACAAAGAATGGTTTTAACACGGAAAGCATTGGAATATATGGAGTTGAAGGAAGGTATGTGCGCCGTCACGGAGTTTCATCTACTCGGAGTGAGGAACAGGAGTACTTATAATGGTGAAAGTAAGCCGGGTGCTGCTGCTGTCGCGACCTATTTGGCCCACAAAGTTATTGGCTTGGACGGCACAGGATATGGTGGCATACTAGGCGAAGGATTGTTTACGTGCAGAAGGGTGCCTTCCCCCGAAATAATCTCGTGCCTAGTTTTGAGCTAATCAAACAGCCATTATATGCGAGTAGCTGGCTGCTCACTGGGCTACTATATCAACCAACAAAACTCCGTTCGTCGTTACGCCTTTGAATCGACTTCCCACCGAAAAAGAACGAGATGAAATTGAAAACCAGGTCCCATCGATCGCCGATGACGAAATCGATGCTGCAGAAGATGCTATCGAGAAACAAAAACAGCAGATTCGCGATACGATAATCGGGAGGGCAAACGAAGACCTGATGGATGATCCAGCTGCAATGAAGCTACTCTCTCAACTTGGTTCCGATTTGAATGTTAATGCATTCGCTTGCAACTTCCGAATTAATGCCGGCACAATCGTCAACGACGACGTCTATGCCGCGAATTTCCTTAACCAGCGCATCTTGAGCAAATTATCTGCACCTCCGTCTGGTAATATCAAATCTGTACCTTTCTGGCTCACCTCTACCGAGCTATCTCAGAAGGAATACGGAAACTGTGCAACACATTTCAAGAAACGCCTTGGGCTGCGGGGAGATGCCGACATTTTTGTCCTCCGAAATGTTGTGATGTCACCATTTTCAACCGGGGGAAGATTCATCAGCGAAGTGCTTGTATCCGAGTTTGAGAAGGTCTTAAGAGAAGAGACTGAAGTAAGTATAATGTATCGCGTTTGTTTGCAGGCTCCATGAAATGCTGACCGTGTGTTTGTGAAATTCAGACAGCGATTGATTGGGCAACTGAAAAACCTGCTAAACACAAATTTGTTTTGCAAGGCGTCAACAACAACAATTTATACCTTGTCTACCGGCCGTACTTTCACAATGCCAGTCACCGCAGACAGCTTATTGTCCCTGCTCGACTCCCCGCTTATGCCCTCAGAGTGTATTCCGAGGCCAGGAAAGCGGACCCGTTGGCTGTCTTCATTTTGGAAACGGAAGACTTCTTGCTGTGGTCTGAGATGCGTGGGAACGTTATCCAGGCCAGGATTACTAATATAAATGCAAACAAGCAAGTTGTCAATCCTTCTAACAATTGTAAATGAAGTAGTATTTAATTATTTCTTAGGCCAATCGCCCGGTATGTGGCTGTTACTTTCGCAGACGCTTTGAAAGACCGCTCTCTGCACTCCAGATATCACCAACCGACCTATACATCCAAAACGATGCCTTTCTATATCTATGGTACCCGAAAGAGCGCACATATCGACCACGTCCTACTTCGAGCGCCCAACGTTCAACTTTCAGCCTCACAAATCAAGTTGGATAATGTTAGAACCAAAGATGAGGGAATATTTGAGAGAGAGCTGAAGAGAGGAGCAATTCTACATCTGATTGGAGTCAACGAGGAATCAATGCAACCTTTCTCGGATTCGGAAATTCGGAGACCACATTTTTTCTTCAGGCCCGGGAGTGTATTCCAGTGCTCGATCTTCCGAGACCACAAGATGCCTGACGGCAGTACTCCTAAGTGCAAGCCTCCAGATATAGCTACTCCAATCGCCACTGGGAAGATAACACTCGAGAAAAACATATTTGTGGATATAAACGAACTGAATACCGTCCCTTCGAATTGCACCCCCGACCGACGCCCCCTAAAACGGAAAAGAACTGGGCAGATGCCGGCATGTGCAAATCTCTGAGCTTTTCTCCATGGAAGGATGCGATCAAGCGGTGATGGACTTCCTGGCAGCGACGGACGTCGGGAAGTTCCCGCCAAAACTAGCGGAGGAGCCCGGGCAGGAGGAGCAAGGGCAGGGTTAAAGGTGTTTGGACCGGGGGCGGTCTGTCTCTCGTTTCGTCGATCTCTCTGGTCTCTGT
>Ga0307512_10000750_pt1 | contig 48150 bp, 48 predicted proteins | sample 14_EM_MG_FD_200267 | JGI IMG/M metagenome (GOLD analysis project Ga0307512, IMG submission 200267) | Populus trichocarpa ectomycorrhiza microbial communities from riparian zone in the Pacific Northwest, United States - 14_EM | ecosystem: Host-associated > Plants > Roots > Unclassified | place... | reverse complement strand
TCTATTTCCATAAATCGTTCGTTGTCAGTAATTATTTGTGGATTAGTATTATCTAAATGATTAACACCATGCCAAACGGTATAACTACCATCAGGATTCTGACAGATTTCCTCTCTTATCAAGCCTTCATTATGAATTTAAAGGAAAAGAACTTAGTGAGCATGAAAAGGATGCTTTAATTGTTTTTTGAATTTACTGAGTAAGAATATTAAAAAAAGAATGACCTTTTTCTTAATCTAATATATTCAGTAGTCTTTCCGAAATAATATAATAAAATAATAATATAGATTAAAGTGTTAGTGAATTAGTCAATAAAGCCTTAATAATTCGAGGTTTTATTTACTTTTCATAAACATCGAAACTATCTTTAATTATTAATACATGGAAAAAGAAAACATTGGAATATTAGGAAAAAAGTTAGCGATGACACAAATTCCTTTTGCGGATGGTAAATTTGTGGAAGTAACAGCAGTTTTAGTTACTCCTAACTTTGTATCATTGACAAAAACTAAAGAAAGAGACGGTTATGATGCTACCCAATTAGCTTTTCAGGATTGTCGTGCCAAATCACTTAATAAACCCTTGCTAGGTCATTTAAACAAGGAAAATATTAATCCCAAAAGATATTTGCGAGAAATTAAAAATATGAAAGGTTTTGCTATCGGTTCGCAATTAAATTCTTCTGTGTTTAAAGAAGGCGAAAGAATTAAAATAACTGGTACTTCCAAGGGGAAAGGTTTTGCTGGTCCAATCAAAAGACATAATTTTTCTTGTGGACCAATGGCACATGGTTCTGGTTATCACCGCGGTGTAGGTTCCTTATGTACCGGACGTAATCCTAATCGGACTTTCAAAGGGAAAAAAATGGCAGGACACATGGGAAATGAAAAAATTTCAATGCGCAATTTAGAAATAGTAAAAATAGAAAACGAAATTATTTTGATTAGGGGAGGAATTCCTGGACCAAAAAACGGTTTAGTAGTATTATGCAAGTAGAAGTTATTAATCAAGAAGGTCAAATTGTTCGCCAGTTGGATCTTGATCCAAAAATTTGAAAAACTGCTTATTCACCGTTAGCTACTAGTTTGGTTAATCGTAATATTTTAGTTAATCAACGTCAAAATACTAGTAAAGTAAAAGCTCGCGGTGAAGTAAAAGGAAGCGGACGAAAAATTTGGCAACAAAAAGGTACTGGACGAGCTCGGCATGGTTCGAAATATGCACCGCAATTTCGGGGTGGTGGAGTAGCCTTTGGACCAAATGGCGATAAAAAAGCAATTCTACGAGTTAATAAAAAGCAAGGAAAATTAGCTTTGTGCTCACTTTTAAGTGAAAAATTACGTCGCAAAGAATTGTTTATTATCGAGGAAGTAAAGTTAACAGTTCCTAAAACCAAAGAAGCTAATAACTTACTCAAAAATCTTCCTTTGAATCCTGGTAACATTTTAGTTATTTTGGAAAAAAATGAGCCAATGATTACTCGGGCTTTCGCTAATCTTCCGCAAGTAAAAATAAATAATAGTCTGCTAGTTAACGTAGCGCAAATATTGATTTCTCCTAACGTAATATTTACTGTCCAAGCTTTAACAACAATGGAAAAAAGACTAAACTAATATATGCTCAAAGAATGAATTAATTTACGACCTTGGCAAACTGTTAAAAGTCAAGAACAATACCAAAAGCGCCACACTTACACTTTTTTGGTTAATCCGCATGCTACTCGTTTACAAATTAAAGTAGTACTAAAAGAAATTTTTCCTGGGATAAAAATTCAAAAAATTCGCACCACTACTAGAAAACCAGTTTTACAAAAAAAAACCTTACGGCAAAAATTAAATAAAAAAATTTACACCAAAACAAAAAAAAAAGTTTTTGTACAACTTCATCCAGGATATAGTTTACCTTTATTTAAAACCACTGAGTAAAAATATTTCTTTATAGTCAAAAAAAATGAACCAAAAATTTCCTCTGCCTCACCAAAAAAAAATTAGTTTTTTTAATTTATTTAAAGTATTCCGTTTTTGTACTATTTTACAATGAATTTCTACTGTTATTTATACTATTCTTTGGTATATTTTGTCAGCAACTTTATTTAATTTGGTTAGCCACCGCAATGAAATCAAAAATTTTGCTGATTTAATACCCAATTTATTAAAAAAAACTCTTCCCAAAGGAACAATTTTGATTTGAGGCAAAGAAGAGTTTATTGCTTTTGGCTTAATTTGAGTATTATTTTATGCTCTTATTAATTATTTTGATAATTTATGAGAGGAAGAATTACAAATTAAAGGCGGACATTATGTTAAAAATAGACTACTAGATAAATTTCGCTCTTTACCGTTTGAAGAAAGGAAAGTTCATAGTAGTGAAATTAGCACCTTAGTAGAAATAGATAGTGTGACAGTCGGTTGATACTGAAATCATTTATATAATCATATTTTTCATAGTGCTCTTTTTATCATCTTGACAATTTGAGATAATAGGGAAACACTAGTTGATATGCAAGAAAAAACTGTTTTTCTTTCTTTAGTATTTATTTTGATAGTTAATGTTGTTAATTTCTTGTTATTAAGGTCAATTTTGCACAACGAAAAAAGGCATAAAGAGGCTTTAGTTAAAGAAAATGCTTTAATTAATAAAGAAAGCGACAAGTCAATTTTAATTGATAGTATGGGTTTAATTTCCGAATATCAAAAAAAACAAAAAAACATTACTAGTAATAATCAGCAACTTTTGCTTTCTTTTGCTCGCACACAAGCTTTACATAAAACTCTCCCAGGAAGGCTAATTGAAAGTTATCCATTTTTTTTATTGTTGGTGACTGGTAGGATTATTGGTCGGGGACTATTTGCTTTCTACGAAGTATTTGAAAATATGCGAGAAGTATTCCATTGTTTTCAGGATTATGGTGATTATAACTCATCGTTAAGTCGAGTTAATAATTTTTTAAATTTACTAGAAAAAGATGATAATTTAACTGGTTTAAAATTAGAAAAAAAAAATATTGATAGTGTTACTTTTCAAAACTTATCTTTCACTTATAGGAAAAACAATAATTGAATACTAAAAAATTATCAGCATAATTTTATGAATAAGAATATTAATAAATTATTCGGAGATAATGGCACCGGAAAAAGTACGATTATTTACTTATTGCTAGGGATGCTAAAACCAAACAAAGGACAAATCCTTATTCATTGTCAAGGAGGAAAAACATATGACTTAAATAAAGATATTAATTTAAAGCATTGACGCGAACAAAAAGTAGCTTATTGTTCTCATGAAAACCTTATTGAAGAAGGTTCGACTGGTCAACGACAAATTACCAATATTAATAATGTTTTAAAAACAAAAAGTAATGCTGAAATAATTATTTTTGATGAAGCTACTAATGCACTTGATAAAGAAAACCTAGATGAAATTTATTATCAATTAGAAAAATTAGCCAAAAAAGGCAAAATAATTATTTATACTAAACATTAACCGTTATTAATCTTCAAATAATTGCTTTTCTTTTATTTTTAAACTTTACCTAATAAAAACGGTTTTAATTAAGCCAATTTACCTAATAAAACTAATTCTTTTAAATCTGATATTTTTCCGCTCAGTAAACTTGAATTTGTTCTTTTATATTTTATAGTCGATTCCGCTACTAACTGATAGTCTTCGCATAAGAACATTGCTTTTGTCTATATGTTTTATTTTCGTAATACTATTTTATGTCACGCATTATTAGTCAACCTAAAAACTTACAAAATCCAAATAAAACAAAAGGAGCAAGAACAAATATTAAAATATTTCTTCAAAATAACTTCATATCTTTACATTTATCTTGGTTATCTGTGCATTTGTTTCATTTTCTTGGAAAAAATAATGATACTTGTTAACAAAAGGATTTTTTGCTAAATTCATATTAATTTTTCTCTGATTTCTTATGCTAACAACTAACATACAAATTTCATCTTCTTTTTAATTAAGTTAATTTTATTTTTAGCAATTTCTTGTAGATAAGTTTTATTCTCTGATAGTAGTTTACCAACTATTTTTTGGTAATAATTGAATTTTTCTTGGATTGGTTTTAACTCACTGTTGATTGTTTCGATTAATTTTTTTTTAAATTGCTGATAATCAAAAGAAAAAAATTCTTTTTCAATATCTTTTAAATTTCTGTTTTGTAAAAGAGAATAAATAACTAAAAGATTGGAAATACCTGGTTTTTTTTCTAATTGATAATAAATTTCGTTTTCTGAATCAGTTTTTGCTAAACTAATTTTTTGGCTAATTATTTCTGGTGAGTCCAACAAAGCAATATAGTCTTTGCCACTTTTTGAACTTTTTGACATTTTACCGTTTGGATTTTGCAAACCCATAATTTTAGCTCCAATATTTGGAATAGTAAGTTTTGGCAACTTTAACAATTTTTCTTGATAAAAGTTGTTAATTTTTCGAACAATGCTTTTGGTTAATTCTAAGTGTTGTTCTTGATCTTGTCCAACGATAACTAAGTCAGCATCATAAAGGAAAATATCTGCTGCCATTAAAACTGGGTAAGATAATAAGGCTAAATTACCAGTTTCATCACTTTTTTTTTTTTCCTTATATTGTATCATATTATTTAATTCACTTACTGTTGTTAAAGGCGCTAAAATTCAACTTAATTCTAGGTGTTCTTTGATTTGCGATTGAACAAATATTTTACAATCTTCCTTTAGGCCGCAAGAATATAATAAAGCAACAATTTCATGGACTTTTCCTTGATAATCAAAATCTGGCATAGGAATGGTTAACGCGTGTAAATCAGCAACCATAATGACTACTTCATATTCATCTTGTAGAGATAAAATATGTTTAATTACTCCCAAGTAGTGGCCTAGGGTTAGAGTGCCAGTGGCAGTAATGCCAGTAAAGAAACGGGGTTTTTGGGACATATAAATATTTTTCTAATTTTTTTTTCGGTTTATATACTAAACAAAAAAATGAAAGAAACTAAAATTCAAAAAAATAGTGAGGTAGCTCAGCCTGACAGTCAAACTGAGCAAAATAAAGATTGTCATGTTTGTCAAAAACATAGCGCAAGAGTCTGAGAATCCATTTTAACTCCTAAGCATAACTGTCCTAATAGGAAAATCAAAAGCCAAGCAGAAACACTAGATAATTTTACTGAGAACTCAATTGAAACTTTAAACCAGGCTTTAGCTGATAAAGATAAAACTATTAGCCAATTAAAAGAAAAGATAACTGATTTAGAAGCTCAAAATAATGATTTGGATTATTTATTAAATTCGGGAAGAAATAAATTTGAGCACGAACGCAATAAAAGATTAAAAGAGTTAGAGACTAAACTTAATCAGCCTCTAACTAACCAAGAAAGTAAGTTATTAATAATAAAATTGTTAAAAGAATTAGCCAAAAGAATTGAAAGTAATGAAATTAGATATCGATATTATGATGGAACTCCTTATTTATTGGTAATGTTAGATGAAAAAGAAAGAAAAATTATTGAACTAAACTTAATCACTGGAGAAATAATAGTTTTATTTAAAACTTTAACTGATTTTAAAGAAATTAAACAAGAACTCGATGATTTACTAAAACTAAAAGAACAAAAAGATAAAAAAGATAAGACTATTAGTGAATTAGAAGCTAAACTTAATCAGCCGTTAAGCAACCGAGAATTGTTAAAAGAATTAGCCAAAAGAATAGTTGAAGGTCAGTTAGAATTAGAAAAACCAAACTTAATTAAAAGACATCCTGGTAAAACAGCCGAGGAAATAGTTCAATATTTAGAAAATAAAGAGAATGTCTATAATAAACTAGGATATCCTTTTTGTGATATTGCAGAAATTTACGATAAAGAAACTAATCGTAATCCTCTTGGTCTCTATTACTTTATTGTTGAAGTTAAACAAAAGCCATTAAAAAATCTAAAAGAAAATGAATAATCTCTTAAAACTACCTCTTTTAGAGCAATATATTATGGAAAATGGTTATAGTCCTAATTTTACTGTTCCCTTTTTAAAAGGAAAAAGCATAGTACAATTACAAAACTGAAAAGATTACCAAGACCTGAAAAAAGGTAATAGCGTAATACTAGAAGGAAAATTTAGCCCTAGTGAAAACAGCAAAAGACCAAGTTTTACTTGCTATTCTTTTGAAATTATCAACCATGAATAAGTTGAGAAGCGAGTATATTTACCGGTTAATTGGTCAAATACTAAGTAAGAGAAGTGTTTCTGCCCCTTTTGATAGCAAGTATGCTGGAAAATCCTATTTAAAATTAATGGTGGTAATTAAAAATAATCCACAGATTAAAACCATTCAAGCCTTTCCAAATAAACTAACTAATCCGCAAATTTGAACTGATTTAGAAGTTAATAATTATTTAGGAAAAAAATATATTTTGTCTTGTCAAAATTACCGAGGAAGTTATCACTTAATGGATTGAAAAGAACTTAAAGACCATGGGAGCAATTAATAAGAACATGCGAGGGATAACTTTTGACAAAGGTCAAGGGTTATTAACTAATTTTCCTTGTTCACAATGTCAATTCTATTTAACCGAACAAGATATTGGAAGAGAAAACTACTCTTTCTGATTTAGTGATTACTCTAATGAAATAGTCAAAGAAGGCAGTTTTTATGGTGCTAACTTTTGATTAAAAGGAGTTGACCATTTAGAATGCCCTGAAACTGAAACCTGTGAGGATTGTGATGAAAGATTTTTAAAGGAGAAAATGAAGGAATTACAAGAAGGCGATTATTACTGTGAACCTTGTTATCAACAAATAAAAGACCACCATGAATAGCCCACTAGAACTATTAAAAGAAGCCCACATAAAACTTTTCAGTCTTAGTCCCAGCCAAGCCTTGGAATTAAAAGCGAAAACTAAACAGCTACTGAAAGATTTACCCATTCCCCAATACCAGCAAGTAGCTCACCAAATCAGCCAAAGAAGAAAAGTCCAAGAAAACTTTTTAACTTGGTTAGATACTGAGTGTGAGTGTGCTGAGTGTGAAAATTAAACAAAATATGAATAACTTAAAAGAAATAAAAAATAAAACTCTTCTGCGTTTAGCAGAATTAAAAAACCAAAAAGAGCAAGTGAGTAAAGAATTAGTAATTTGAAAAGCTAAAGAGCAAAAAGCCCAGGAATTTCTCAAAGTACTGTATGAAATTGGGAGATTTGCTTATGACTATCTTACAGATAAGATTGCAAAAGAGCGAGAAAAAGTTAAGCAAAACTTATTAGAAGACCCTGATGAAATCTGACCAACTTTTTCATTAGAAATAAAAACTGAAAATAAAGAAAAATTCAAAACCTATTCCCAAGGATTAGAATTATTCGAAAAGTTAACTGTGAAAGATATCCAATATCAAACACAAGAAATTGAAACCAAACTGGCAAGCATTGATAATGAAATTGAAAAGTTAGAGAACAAATTAGACAAAAAATAACATTTCACATATAAAATATGAACACTAAAATTAAAACCCTAACAAACATTAAAATCATTGAAAAAACTGATAAAAACCTTAATGATTATTACATAATCTTTAATAATAATACTAAACCTGTCAGTGAAGCCTATTTTTGCTTCAAAATAAGCATTAAACACGGTTGAAACGAATTTAGCAAGAACTGAGCCAATATTAAGCAAATAGAGTTAGAATATGAAGAAACTAGCAAAGGTAATAAAGTCATTAGTATTATTACTCATGACCAAACAGTAGACAATTTTATTTAAAAGTTTATGAAAATTTACTGTTTTTACAATTGCTCTTACTGAACAACTGACCACCAAAAAATGGAAATTCACTATCAAAAACGTTGTTGAAACCAGTATGAAAAAAAACAATAAAAAACCAAGAAACAAAAAACCAAGAAAACCAAGAAACTTTTACAACAATTCTTATAAATGTTGTGATTGTGGAAAAATAACCACACTATTTTTGTTTAAAAGCTTATGAACGAATTAAATATTTATCAAAAATTACAAGCAGTTCAGCAAAATATTGGACAATTAAAGAAAGATCAACTAAATAAATTTCAGAACTATAAATATGTCTCCGAATATGACATATTAAGAACTTTACGGCCTTTATTAGCTGAACAAAGTTTATTACTAACTTTTTCTGATGAAACTAGTTCGGAATTCTTGTTTAATAAGACTGAAAAAGAATGAATGGTTAAATATTTAAAAAAGATGCTAATTATCAATTGTGAAAACACTACTGAACAACTAACTTTTAACTTTTGAGCCTGTGGTCAAAATACTGATCTTGCCAAAGCTAAAGGTTCAGCTGAAACTTACTCCATTAAATATTTGTTGATGAAATTCTTTTTAATTCCTACTAGTGATAATTTAGATCCTGATCAAAAATAACCCTTATGCCAATTAAAGATTTAGCAAAAAGACGAGAATATCAAAGAAATTTGATGGCAAAAAAAAGACAAGGTCTAACAGAAAATAATGTTAGTCCTAAAAAAATAATGTTAGACCCAGTTAGACCATGTTCACGTTGCGAGAGATTACAAGAAATAGCTGAGGAATTTCAAGAAATAGCTACTAACTTAGATTTTTGATTATCTAAGGAAGAAGAAGAAAATAAACGATTAACTAGTCAAATTAACCGATTAACAAAAAAATTAAATTCTTATGAAAAACACTAAAAAATTCTTACAAAAAATCTTAAAATTTACTTGCCCCGAATGCCAAACTGTCTATCAGCTAATAGAAACCCATAGCCTAAAGCAAGGAAACTGTGGCGAATGCCCAGCTCACTGAAAAGAAATTCTCCAAGCTTACCACCAAGAGAAATGCTTAGCCTATTTAGCTGAAACTGAGGCAGAAACCGAAGAAAAGAAATAAAAGCCAGTGAAAGCTGGCTGTTTAAAAAATATGAAAAACAATAATCTTAACTTAAAAAATTATATTCAGTGATTAAAGAAGAGAAATCTTTCTGCTAAAACAGTAGAAATTTATAGCAAGGTGATAAGTAGACGTTATGGCAACCAACCTTTTAATAACAAAAACATTTCTGCTTTTATCAAAAAGTTAGCTAAAGAACGGGAAGCCGAAACTTGTAAATCCTATCGTAATGCCTTATCTTCTTATGCTAAATGACAAAAGATAACTAATATTGACTGAGAAAGTATAAATAATTTGATTCCCAAGGTTCAAAAAAAGTTTTTTATTACTATTAATGAAGAGGAATTAGTCAAATTAAAGGAAACTCGTTTTGAAAAAAACAACTTTATTTATCAAAGAAATAGTTTAATAATGGATTTTTTGTTTTATACTGGTGTTCGAGTTTCAGAGTTAGTTAATATTAAGCATCGAGACTGAGAAAATAACGGACTAAGAATATTAGGAAAAGGCAATAAGATTAGATACATATTTTTACCGGAATTTCTGGTTGAACATATTAAATTAGGTTCAATTGGCTATTTATTTAAAAACTCAAAAGGAAGTCAAATTTCTAATAAGCAAGTTCGTAAAATGATTTGTCAAAGAGTTAAGTTAGCTAAATTGAATAAATGAATCAGCCCTCATTCTTTTCGTAGGTCTTTTGCCACTTTATTAGATAGAAAAGGAGTGAGAATGTCAACTATTCAAAAGCTATTAGGACATAATGATATTAACACCACTATTGGTTATATTCACAATAATTATGAAATTTTATACCAAGATTACAGCAAATTATGAAAAAATGAGGCAAATATAAGTGTTTCTTAGATTTATTGTAAATTTGCTTGAATAGCACGGAGTAAATAGAACTTTTTATCTTTTGTATATTCAATTGTATATTCATCATAATAGCCCTATTGGCAAAGGAAAAACAGCGCTAAAAAAACTTATATGGATAAAAACTTCTGACAGCAATTAGAAGCTAAGCAAATTTCTAAAGACCAAGTAGAAGTTTTTCTTTTTTCTAAATTAGGCCAACCCACTAATCCTATTCAACAAAACTTACTAACAGAAATATTAAAAAAAGTAAATGCTTATTATTTTGCTAATGAAATTCAAAACACTACTATTTATCAATTAATTGGCACTATTATTAAACCAGAAAAAATAATTGAAAAGCAATTTAAAGAAGGCAAAAGAATGGGTCAAACTTATTATTCTTTAAAGATTACTTCCCCTGATGGTGAAGAAACCTTACAAGCTTTCCAAGAAAACTTAGAACCTAGCAAATGAAAGCAAATTCAGCAATTAGCAATTCTCAAGCAAAAATTGGTCTTTAAGTATAAGAAATGGATTACTAATAAGCAATTATTGGGCTTCTATCCGGCACCTAAAAAGACCTCTAAATAAAGCCATGAACAGACTAATAAAAAACATTAAAGCTTTGGCTTTAAGGATGAAAAATAAACTCGCACAAAACACAATTGGGGAGTATGTTGGATGGTCGATTGACTGTAAATCAGCAGAGAGCTTTGCTCTCGCTAGTTCAGTCTGACCTTCAACTATACTTACCCCATTGGTTTTCCGCATGCTTGTATTATACGCGTAAGAAAATTTTTTAAACATAATGAACTCTAAATTAATCAATTGAAAAGAAATCTATAACGATCCAGCTTTATTTCATATTTACTTAACTGAACGGAAGAGAGGTAAGACTGATAGTAAAGCCTGAACCTTTTTAGAACAAATTATTATTCCTAACTCCAATGTTAAATATGCTTGATTGAGAAGACATTGGCACGACAGTTTAGAATGCACCAAACCATACTTCCAAGATTTAGTTTATAAGTTTTGTGAGACTAATGAGCATATTAAAGTTTCAGCCTTTGAAATCCAAGAACAAGGCTTATTTTATCAGGGCAAGAAACGAATATACTTCTTCGATTTATTCTCGTTCAGAAAAGCCAGAGGTAAAATAGCCCGAGGAACTAACTTCTCCGAGATTGTTTATGAAGAAGCGATACCAATCGATCAAGAAGTATTACCAAGAGAGCAGTGAAAGCTCAGAGACTTTATTCAATCACTAAAAAGAAATGAGGATCAACCGTTAAAAGTAACCTTTTTAGCTAATCCCTATATTTTTAGTATGTATTTTTTAGATCAATTCAATAATATCTTTGATTTACGAAAAGAAGCTGAAAATAAAGCCAAAGTCAACAATAATTCAGCTGTTCAAGTATGAAGTAAAGATAAACAGTGAATGCTTTATTTAAACTTATTACCTGGTGAGCCTGATGCTCATTCGCTAGCCTTAGAGGAAAAGTTAAACCCTAGCTTACGTAATTGGGATGATTTCATGTTTGCTATTAAGACTAAGCAGGATAAATATAAAAAGTATCAAATTATCCATGCCATCCAAGACTTTTATTTTGTGGAACTTGGTGAAAGAAAGAAACATAAACAATACGCTTTAATGCACTTCACTAAGAATAAGAAAGAGACTAATAACGAATTAGTAAACTTTTGCTTTGATTGAGAGGAACAAGCTAAATCAAAGCTTAAAAATTGTGTCCTAAGAGAAAAGAAAGTATTAGTTCCTAAATGAATTAGAATGTTAAAGGAGAATATGTTATTCTTTACTGATTATCGCAGTAGAGATTGATTTTTAGAGTTAATTAAGTAATGACTAATAGAATTTTAAGTATTGACCCATCAGGAACAGGAACCACAGGAATATGTTTAATTAATAATCAAACTATTGAATTTAAAGAAATAAAGGATATTTACTGAAAAAATCATTACAATTTTATAGTCGCTAATATAAATCTATACCAACCTAATCTTTTACTGTTTGAAAACACTAATTTTATTAATAACAGAAATAAAGATAGTTTAAACTTAATAAGACTATTAGGAGCAATAGAGTGTTTAGCAGTAGAGAAAGTAGAAAGTATAAATGTAGTAAAGGTTAAGCAAGTGAGTAAGGCTTTATTCTCAGGGCAAGTAAAGATAGAAAGCTTAGAATATTTACCAGGGCGAGGTAAAGGGTGAATGTGAAAAGGTAAAAGAGTAAGTATTCATCAGTTAGAAGCTTATTTGGTGTTTTACTTATATAATAATCTAAATAATATATAAATAAGATAAAACTATTATATGAAGAATAAACAAATCTCAGCACTAGAAGTTGCTAAATTTTTCTTATCTTTGGATACGAGGAGGGATTATTTTGTTGCTGATGAACACGCAATTAAGCTTAATGGGATTTCAGTACCTACTGTTGGTAATTTTCGTCTTAACAAACTTTTACATATTGCCCAAATGCTTCACTGTGCCAAATACGGAGAATATTTATTTTCTGAGTCATTAATGGCTTTTGAGCACGGAGGAATAGTTTATGATGTTTATCGTCGTTTTCATTTTTTGGTTAAGCAGTTTGATATACCGAAAAAATTAAGCTCCTTTCAACAAAAATTTCTTAACAAAGTTTATCACTACTTTCAATCTTATAGCAATAAACAGTTAGAGGATTTCGTTCATGAGGATCCGGCTTGATTTCTAGCTTGAGACAAAGAAAAAAATGGAATTAAAGAAATGCCAAGAAATCAGGAAATGATTGCTTACTATCAGCAATTTGCTTCTCACGTAGTAGAAAAAATAGAAATTTAGATGAAAATAGAATCAGCAAATAGGATTATTTGAGTTGACCTTGGTTATAGCGATGATTATGATAATTTAACCGGAATGAGACCTTATTTGCTGGTTAAAGAAAAAGTCAACAATCAAAGAGTAACTTATAAATTATTCGTTATTACTTCCCAAGATAAACAATTACTTTCTCAATATGAAATTCGGCAATTACCAACTTGTTTAAAGATAAGTCCGTCTTTTATTAATTTAACTCGCTTGATTTATCTAAGAACCCAAGTTGGAACAGTAAAAATCTGTAAAAAATGCTCCGTAGGTTGCTTAAAAGAAAATGAATTTGAGTTTGTTATTAAACAACAAAAAGCTTATAGTAGTAACAAATGAAATGCTCGTTACTTACGAGTTATTGAAGTAGAAAGATAATTATTAGTTAGCCTATTAGATTATCATTGCTCTTGCTTATAAATTTTGTGAGAAGTTTATGCTTCTAGCTTTGCTTTTTACTAACTAATAGAAAAGTATAGGAGAGGCTTTTATTGTTTATTGATTATGGTTAAAGAAAGTAATGGAATAAAATTAGTATTTATTTCTTTAGTTTTTGTAAAAATTTCATTTCCAGAGAGAGAGAGAGAGAGAGAGACGATTTATAATATGCTCAATGTATTTTTCCATAAAATTTCAATCAGGTTCATGATTTTTGTTGACTGGTAATTTAATAGTAAGGTTTTTTAATTTCCCTTCGTTAAGTTGTCGACCATATGTTCATTTTCCTTCACAAACACTCCTTAAACTTATACTAATAAATAATCCTCTTTTCTCATTTAAAAAATTTCCTTTACTTCTTAAACAGAGGACTTTGCTGTCATTATCACTAGAATAAGAAAGATAAAAGTCGATCGGCTGATAAAAGAAAGTTCCAAAAACTCCTGCCGTGAGACAATTCTTTGATTTTGGTTTATTTTTATCAGAATAGTCAATAAATCCCACACAACCATTATTAACTTCCTTAGTAGAAATAAGGGGGATTGAATTTTCTTTTTTAGTTGAACTAGCGAGACTTATTCTAAAAGTTTCTCCTCTAGCTCTTTCGATTTCAAATAAATTGATTAAAGAAAATTCTTTTCATTCTTCAGTATTAAGAGAAAGAAAAGTGAAAGAATTTTGTTCCAATGACTGAGTTAGTTTAGTAAAAGATGTAGATGAAGTAACTTCATTGGAAGAAATAAGCATAATATAACCTAAGTAATCTCGAACTCCCTCCTGAAAATACTCATTATTTAATTTTTCATAATCAAAAGGGAAATGATCTTCTGGCAATCAACTTTTATTTTTGTCTAAATTAGTTAAAATTGAAATACCTTTTATTTCTTCTTGATTACGATACATTTTTAGTCATTTATTTTTAATCGAAATTCACTGATTATCTCTTTCTATTCGTTTTTTTTTGAAAACAGTAAATCCGTCATCTTGTCAATTAGCCAACCAAGTTTTTCCTTGGTGAGGTTCATGTGATATTCAAACCATAATACAAGTATGGGAACCACTGTTGTTGTTAAAAAATAAATCAGAAGGCATTGTCATAACTGCTTTTAAAGTATGTTTTTTAAGAAGGCTTTCTCGAATTTGACGAAATTTACTGCCAATAGCTAGATGCAAAGGAACGATTACCACTGATTTTCCTCCCTTACTAATTAAATTAAGAAGATGAAAAACAAATTCTCCTTCTGAATAGTCATCTTGTGAGTAAGGTGGATTTAAGAAGCCAATGTTGCATTTGTTTTTAACAATTGCTTCTATTTTATCTTTATTTTCTAATTTTCCTTTATCAAAACAGCTAGTATTATAAAGATTAGACTTGCCATCACCACGAATAATCATATTAGTTACAACGAGATTGTAAATTTTGTTTTGTGATTCAATACCAAAAAGATTTTCTTTTATTTGTTCCTTTTCTTCTATTCTAGCCTCTTTGTTCATTTTGCTAAAAGAAGCTACTAAAAAAGAACCAGTTCCACAACAAATGTCTAAAACTTTATCAGTTGACTTTAAGTCGACTAATTCGGTAAATAAATCAGCGATATGAGAAGGAGTAAGAACGATACCAAGCCCTTTAGCATCTCCACCAGAATATTTTAGAAATTCATGATAAAACTCTCCAATAACATCAATATTGGACGAATTCATTAGAGGAAAGATATTTTTTTGCAAATTTTCTAATATATATTTAATAGAAAGTTTATTATGATAAGGAGTTAATAATTTCTTGTTTTTTAAAACTCTAATTAAACTATCGGTTAATTCTTGATGCTTTGTTTCGATAGTGTCTTCAATAGTATGTTTTAAAGCATAAAGAATTTTTTTGTCTGACCTAAAACTATTTGTTAATATGTCATTAGAAAATTTCTCATCTTTTAAAGCAATTAAACAAGCACTAATGAATAATGGTTTATCTTCTTCAGTAAAGCCACAAGTTCTTAATTTATTATGTAAATTTACAGCAAAATCTCGAACGTTATTAATTACTTCGCCATGAGGCTTTTGTTCAATCCTTTGAAAATATTCCTTTCAAGGTATAATTTCTTTTTCTTCCTTAATCGGTTCATAAGATTTTTGTCCTTTTCTTCAAACCCCAAAAGAAATTTCTAAATCTTTTTTCTGATTACCACTTACCACTAAAAATAAAGCATCAAATTTTTCTTTAAAATATTCGGCATAATGAAGAGCGCCATCAACATTAAATTTACTTGGTTTATTTAAATGATCGGACTGATGATTAATTCTATCAGCTTTACATTCAACTAACAAAACTACTCTTTCATTTTTAGGTCAAATTATGTATTCTGGTCTGCCCTTAGCTTTTAATTTGGTAATTCTTTTAGTTTTGCCACCAGCTTCTTCTAAAATTTCAGTAATTTCCTGATTTTCGGTTATTCCTTGAATAATCAAATCAAACTCCCCATGTTCTTCGCTAGGATCAACTCCTAAACCAGTCAAGACTAAATGTTCGGTTATTTTTTCACTAGTCATATGATTATTTTAGGAAAATAATAAATACCAGAAATTAAAGAGAAGTCTTAATAAAATTAAACCTCTCTTCATTCTCCTTAACAAATACTTAAATAAAGCCTTATATGTTCAAAATGCTTTGATAACTGCCCCTTTTTTATGTGGAAGTTTTTAAGGTGATTTTCTCCTTGTAATAAGAGAGATTTAACAGTTATTTTATATCTTTTTTATTCTTATTTCTTATAAATAATCAAGCACCTATTCCCATTACTAATAAAACTAAACCCGTAATTAATAAAGGAGTTAAGTTAAAACCATTAGAGTTTGCTGGTTGGTTAGGATTATTATTGCTGGGATTGTGAGGAGAAGGATTGTCTTCTAACGGGATTCTTTCAGTTAGCGCATTTTTACCTTTTCTTTTTTTTTCCTCTTCTATAGTTTCACAAATATGACTTTCTACTCTTTTACCAGGAAATATTAATAATTGCTTGCCACATTTATTACAAGATGTATACTCCTGGGTGTTGGTTAGACCACCAAGGCTTATGTTTGCTGGTTTAGGGATAATTGAACCATCTTCTTGTAAAGTGGCGTGCTTAGTCCCTTGGTTTACAGAAATTTTACCAAAATTACGTGGTAAATCAGGATGTTTATCTTTAAAATGTTGTTCTAGTTTTCGACATAAAGCATTAGCTGCTTCTTGCTCGATATTAGCACTGTCTTCTATTTCAATAATAAGTTCAGTGGCTTTTTTAAAACATTCTCCCTCTTTATTACAAAATGTTCTGAATTTTCTTTTAGCCATAAGATTTATAAATTAATTTTAATCACCTTCACCACTATCAGGAAATTCATCAGGATCTGGTGGGTCAGTATCACCAGCATCACCTTCCGGAACATCTCCCTCCGGATGTTCTGGTTCCGGAGGAGTTATTTCTGGCTCAGGGATGTCAGGTTCCGGAGGAGTTATTTCTGGCTCAGGGATGTCAGGTTCCGGAGGAGTTATTTCTGGCTCAGGGATGTCAGGTTCCGGGAATTCATCATCATCATCCTCAGGCACATCTGGTTCAATAGAAATATCTGGTTCAATTGTTATTTCTGGTTCACCACCACCAATATCAGGTAAATCAGGTTCGTTTTCAGGAATATCAGGTGTGTCAAGTATATCACCTTCACCAAAATTAAAAGCACTTGGAGTTATTCCAATATCTCCCGTAGTTTCAGGGTTTGGTTGTCAATCTAAACCAGTAAAGTCATTTTGCTGGGGTATCTCTTGTATCTTAACACCGGTACTTCCTAATCTTCATCTAATTACTCCTTTTTGTGGAATAAAGCCATAAGCAGCTGTAAAAGGCTTTTTGTTGGGTCTTTGTTCTTTGCGACCATCTCAAACATCATCGAGAGAACCCATATTTCTACCACATCATCTTAAATGAAAAACATCTTCAACATCATCAAGTCAAGGTTCAACAGGTAAATCTTTATATAAGTTATCTCAGCTATCAGTTGGCATAGTTTTCCCATGAGCATGAGAACCATAGCCATAATCAGCATGTAAATCACTAAATTGGTTAGAAGCACCACAACCAATACAGGTGTAAACATCTCAAAAGTATTTAACTGCTTTGTCAAAATAAAGGTTAAATGCTCCTTTGGTATGGCCATCGGCTAACTCACTATCCGTAAACATTGGCAATAATCCTAATCAGTGTTCTTTAGTTCCATCTTCATACTCAATTAAGTAATGAACTCTTTGGTGATAATTAGATCCTTTTTTTCGGTCTACTTCCACTACTTCTTCTTCACGGATTTCTTCAGATGTGTATGCTCCAGTGTTTGTTAAACCATAACTTATTACTTCTCTTAAATTTTTAATTCCTAATTCAGGAGTAATAAAGTCTTTAATTCTGTCTTCAAAGAAAATAATTCCTTCTTTAAATTTATTGCTTAAATAACTTCCCGGATCATGACCTAATAATTTAAGTTCTCCTTGATATTCTCCTTTCTTGATAACTTTTCATAATTTATCAAAAGTAATATTTAACGGAAAGGTTATAGGATTTTGATTATTATTGTGTTGTAAATTATTGTACAAGTTTTCGCTCGTATAAATTCTTGCTCAAAATACTTCTTTCCTATTAATTTTGCTTCAAAAATCAAATAAACTAAAGGAGAAAGTAATTTCTTCAGCTTCTTCAGGCAAAAGAGATTTTTCTTTTTTAAATTTCTTTTCTTTGCTTTTTGTTTTTGTTTCTTTTGCTATTTTTTTTATTCCGGTACTTTTTGCTAAATCAGTTCCTCCTTCGGCTGCTCCTAAACTACCCATGGATGCAAAAGCACTAACCGTAGCTACTACAGCAGCACCAGTTAATAAAGCTTTTAAATTACCAGCACTAGGCACTGTTTGTTTAACTTCTAAATTAACCTCTCAAAAAATATTTTTACTAACACAAAAATAGCGAGTTCCGGCTGGAGTAGCTTTAATTTTTTCCACGTATTTAATAACTCATTTATTATCTTCCTTGCGTATGTCCATATATCGCAAATTAGCAGGGCAAACCACTTCATGTAAAAATAGAAATTGAAAAGTAGAATGATCGTTTAAATGTTCTTGATTTTCTAAAAGATTACTTAGATCTTCTGGTAAAATGATAGTTTTTTCGGTAGGGTCGGTTTGATAACTTCATTTGCTTTTTTTGTTACTTACGCCAATGAAAGTTTTTCCCTCAAAATAATCACTTGGTGCTAAAAACAAAGTTACTCCAGATTTTCAAAAACCAGTGGTTCAACTGTTATATTTGTCTATTTTGTAAATGTTTTCGGGAAGTTTAATATCTTTTCCACTTTCACCAAAAAGAGCTCCATCACCCGAGAGACCAAAAATTGAGCCATCTAAAACATCTTTTATTAACATGTCACTTAATTTTTCAATGAAGTGAGGATGATTAAGAGTGTATAAACTTCATTTAGGCTGATCAGGAATAGTTAAGTGAAAAATCTTTTTTTGTCCCAAATCTTCACAAAAAGGATAATGTAATTTCTTATCAGTGAGAGTAGTAGGTAAATTTCTTTCATGATAAATAGGATGATTTTCACTTTTTAGAGTTCCTGGACTTAATAAAGCTCTTCCGTAATTCTTTCAAATTCAATCCTCTCGTAAATCTAAGGTGACATAAAGATTACGAGGATTAGTCATGTTAAAGTTATTGACAAAATAAGCTCGATAAGCTAAAGCATTATTGCTAGCTGGTTTTTGGTGAAATCAAAACAGCATTAGATAAGGATTAAGTAACTCCCAACCTTTTCTATTTTGGGTAGAAATAATTAACCCATCTACTTCTTTAATGAGTCCTTCTTTTCATTTGGCTTGTTTTTTAATAAAGCCTAACTGGAAAAAACAATTTTCTCCTTGTTTCTTAGTAAATAATTCATCAATTTTAACAGCAAAATCTTTAAGTTTATTCTTTCATTGACTAGTTGCTCCTTTTCCGTATTGTCAAAGCTTTAAATATTCATTAATTTCGTTGACTAATTCTCTATTTTCAATCTTATCACTTCATTTAAATCAAAAAGTTTGAGCTAAAGAATAATTAATTCTTCCGTTCTGTAATTTTTCTAAATCAACTATTCACAAATTATTTACTCTTTCATCATTAAATAGGATGCTAGTTAATCTTTGGAGGAATTCTTTAAATTTTTGTTGTTGCCGATATTCTATTTCAAAAATAACTAAATCACCAGAATTATTACTTAAAGCATCAGGGAACAAAGAACTAGTTTCCCCAATCATTTTATTTTCCAATAATCGCTTACACCTAAATAATAAAGTCGGATCTCCTTCGGCCTTAATTTTTTGTTCTAACTCTTTTATATAATTTTCTAAACCTTCTCTATTTTCTCAACTTTCCAAAGGAATTTCTCCAGTTTGCTTTTTCTTAGCAATAATTAACTGTTTTTTTCAATCTTCTTTTTCTCCTAAAACGGGATAAACTTCTTTTTTAAAGTAAGGTTCAAATTTACTAATTAACTCTTCTATTTCTGAATGCTTTTCTATTAAAAGGCTGGCTGTTTCTTTTTGCCAGTCTACAAAAGTTTGTGGCATTTGTAAGAATTGTTGTTCTTTATTATAAACTTTATTCTTTCATTTGGTTTTCGAAAAGTCTATTCAGCAAAAAAGACTATTTCAAAACTCTTTCCGAGTATTAATAATCTTTTCTTGATTAATTATATTGCTTTGTTCTAAATTCATGTTCATAATTATGCTTCCATGTTTTCCTTTCAACCAGGCACTCGGTCTAGGTTAGCCACAAAACATTTACAATTAACTCGGTGAGTGACTTGTCGAGTTTCATCCAAGGCATAAGGACATGGTAATCGTCCTCTGCGAGCATCTCCTCGGTCTAACTCTTCCTTTTGTTTAAAGTTTCAATCATAGTTAATCATTTCTTCTTGGTTAGGTAAAGGTTTCTTTGGCTTTAAAAAATCACTAATTAAAGTCGGAATTAACGAAAGAATGATATTATCCTTGGCTCCCCGAATAGACATAGTTTTGGTTAAAGCTTTTTTCAATAATGCTTCTGTGTCAAACATGGTATAAATTTCCTCTCATTTTTTACTATAGATTTTTTGAAAGGCATTATCTAGGCTTTTTAATTTAGCTTGTAAATTTACTCGTAAAATAGCTAATCTAGCTTGATAAGATGGTGGCAAAACTTCAACCATTCTAAATCTATCACGAATAAAATCAGGTAGTTCTTCGGGGTAGTTTAAAGCACAAAAATAAATAATATTTGATAAAGGTGTCGGAAAATCATAAAGATTATCCCGAAAAGTTTTATTACTGGTTCGGTCAGTCGGATCACCTAAACTGTCTTTGGTTTCTTTACCAGCTTTTTCTACTTCATCAAAAAACATTAAAGTAGATTGACTTTGATTACGAGAAATTCCTTTTAAAATTTCTCCTATTTCGGCTCCTGGGTTTTCAATATTAGTTCCGTAAACAATGGAGCTATCTTTTTTACCATTCATTTTAATTTGGTGAAAACCAACTCCTAAAGCTTTTCCGATGGTTTGGCTAATATAAGTTTTACCCAATCCTGGGTCTCCTAATAAGCCAATCATGAGTTGTTCGGGTTTATCTCCTCCAAACTCATTATAAAATTCTCAACCATCTAAATAATCAGTTAGATATTTAATAATTTCTTCATAACCAATAACTTTGTGAAATCCTGCTATTTTTCCCTCAATTCGGTCTAAAAATAACTGTGCTACTGGTAAACTTACTTCTTTTTCATAAGCTGAAATTAATCCTTCGCCAGTTTTAACTCGAATAGCAACACGTGGTTTACGATTGGAAGTTTCAGGCAATTTATTATATTCTTTTTCATTCTTACCATGATAAATTTGTAATCGTTCTAAATATGGTAAATTTTCATCCCATTCGTTGCCCTCAGGAATAATTGGTTTACCATCTCCACCTTGTTCAATAGTTGCATCACCAAATCTAGGCTGACTTACTCATTTTCTTTGCCCAGTTATTTCATCATCAACGAAATAACCACTAGCTCCAAATAATTTAATAAAGAGTTTATCAAATAACTTATAATACTCTTGAAAATTGATAACAGTAATAGCATAACTATTTAATAATCTAGCTACTGAATTAAGTTCATAAATGTCTTGGCTAACGATTACCACATTAGCATCTTTATTACTGCGATAATGTTCCTTATTAACATGATTAACCTTATCAGTAGTATTTTTTTTATTGCTACTTTGTTGGTTTTGTCCTTGTTCGGTTTGTTGAGTAGCTAATTGTTGCTGTCGTCCAAATCCTCCAAATTCTCCCGAGCCTAAATCAACATTACTAAAAACAGGGGTATTTTTACTTGTAATTTGCTTTTGTTCATTTCGGTTAATATTTTCTTGCCCAGTATTTATAGTCTTGCCACCTAATACTTGCGTTTTATCGTAATTTTGACTAGTTCGGGTATCAGATTTTAACTTTAATGGCTTTAATAGTTTATCTAACTCACGGAAAAGCTGACTTCATAAATGCTCTTTACGGCGAATATCCGAAATAACAAAAACTAGGTTAGTTTTAAATTGGTTAATAAAGTCATCTGGTCAAGGTTCAAAACTGCGAAATCAATATCTTTCCGTAAAATGACCAGCAATAGTGATAGCCGTTCAACCATAACCACCACTAGCTAAGGTCTTTTTAATTTCTTCTCGGTCAGTAGAAGCTGGCACATAATGATAAATAATTTGCTCTAAAGAGGTTTTAATTCCAGTTTGTTGTCAAAACTCATTAAATCCTTGTGGGAATAAATAAGCTAGACTATTTTTAGGGACGGTTCTTGTTATACTTGTTGGCATGATTATTTTCTTATTGAGTTTTCTAAAGCCTTAATGACGGCATTTACTTTAGCTTGCTGATTAATTCAAGTTTCTTTTTGATTTTCATTAGCTCGTTGGTCTTGAAATTCTTCTTTTAATCTCGTTAGTTCTTCCAGTTTTTCTATTTTTTCGTAATGTTCTGCTTCGGGCAATTCTTCAATAGTTCAAGTTAACACTTCCTTAGGAAATTCCTTTTCTAATATTTCCTCAGCATCAGCATAGGGATATTTGTCTCATAAATGAGGATTATTATTTAATAGTTCGTATTTGTTATTGTTAGTCATGTTTTCTTAACTTTTTTAATTCTTGCATCTGCTTTTGTAATTCTTTAATATCAGCTTTTTCTTTGCCGTTTACTCGCTCTACTTCTTTAAGTTCTTTGGCTAATTTGACTTGATTACGGTCTAACTTTAAATTATAGTTCATAAACATAGCAACTAGAAAAAGAATTAGGCCAATGAGGGCTAATACTACATAAAATCATTCTTTACAGTTCTCCATTTTCTTGTTTTTCTTCTTCTTTTTTCGGTTCTTCTTTAATTTCTTTTGCTTCCTTTACTTGCTCTAATTCCTCAACTTCTAAAACTTTTTCCTCTCTTTGCTCAGGTGCTGTACCATAGCTTAAAATATGTTCACCATTACAGCCTCCTTTACTTTCAAAATCTTTAATAGCTTTGGCTCTTTCCCTCTTTTTATCTCTTTCTAAAGCAATAAATTGGCTTTCATTTAATTCAATTTCAGGATTATTCTGTCTATCCTCTTTTTTAGAAGTAAGATGGCGAATGCCAAATACTCTTCTTAATTCGGAAAATTCCTCTTTTAAATCAGAGTGTAATTGCTGTCTTTCTTGGGTGCCAGTTCCTGGACTGTAAACTTCCATTTTTTTAATCGCATTAGTAATAGAAGGGTCAGAAATATAAAATAAATAGTCTTTTTCAGCAGCTGCCATCTTAGTAGTTTCTGTTTCGGTACTGGGTTCATTTTCAGTATGTAAAAAGACTTTTTTCTTACTTTTATCTTGGTCTCACCTAATTTTTTCCTTAATTTCCCAAATATTATCTAAATAAATAGTTTCAGCATCTTTTAAGTTAGCTGTGTGAGCCTGATTATTAAAAAAGAGAATAATTTCTTCTTCTTTTAAAAAGATTTCCTCAGTCTCTTTACCTTTCTTAGGATTATAGCCACTTTCTTTAATAGTTGGTTTTACGGCTGGCTCTAAGTTTTTTGGCTTAGTTCGCATTACTTTGCCACTTTTAAACTGAATTTCAATATTTTCGTAAGTGCCTAAATCATTAGTTTCATAATTTACTAAGTCTACTACTATTCAGTGATTAGCCGTAATTTTATAGAGGGCAGCTTTACCTTTTTTACTTAGTTTAGTTTCTAATTCATTTCAGTTATAAACTAGGGGACAGTTTTCATTAGAGCACTGTAAATGGGAAATACCAATTAAGCAATTATGTAAGTATTCTAAGACTTGGGCTTTTCAGAAGGCTTGGGGTGTGGTTTTAGTTTCATTCATAATTATTTACTTTGCTTATATTCCTCAAACTGCTTTTTTAAATCTTGCTGTTCCTCGGGGCTAGTTTCATTTAAATATTTAAGAGGGTCATATCCTACTCCCTTTTCTAATCACCAAGCATAATCAGCTTCGGTAGGTTTAAAACCAATATTTATTCAGTCGGCAGTTCTTTCATAAGAAAAGCCTTTACTTTCTCACTGGTCAATAAATTCAATAGTAAAGTCTAAACTAATATTTTTTCACTTTTTTAGCTTCTTTTTATCACTGGCTGAGGGTTCAGTAGCTGTTTCTTTAAACTTATAACTAGGACTATCAAATTTATAATCAGGGTGTAAATAGGGTAAATCTTGTAATCTAGCTAATAAATCTTTATCACCAGCTAGGGCTTTATTTACTGCTGCTTCCTTTTCTTTTTCGGTTCACTCTTTACCACCTTTTTTACTTGGTAAGTTCATAATACCACACATTTGATAAGCATCAGCCATTTCGTTCATATTTTCTTCATAAAGAGTTAATTCGGCTAGTTCTTCTTTTTCTACTAGTAAGCGAGCAAGGATAATATGTTTCCGAGCAATTACTTTATTACCTAAATTATCTAAGGCTGCATAATCTAAATAAGCAAATTTTCCGTACCTTAAAAAATCAGATTTTCCGTGTTTTCATCCTCCACAAAAAGCATGATAATCTGAATCACCAAATTTACTACTATCATAATTTTCTACTCAGTTATCTAAATCATAAGTATCTACTAATTGTAATAGTTGGGGTATTTTAGGTCTAGTATTATCTCTAATTTTTTTTCAAGTTTTATCTTTTCAGTTAGTAAATCAGTCAGCCGAAGGATAAATTATTTCTTTTAGGGGATTATTGGGACAATCCAATCTTTCTAATTCCTTACACTCACTTAAATCTAAACTAGTAATTTTATTAAAAGAGCAACTTAATTCTTCTAAATTAATAAAATCAGATAAATCTAAGAAACCTTTTAATTCTTCATTAATCTTCAAAACTTTGATTTCACTCCTCTTTTCTTTGGGATAGTTTTCATCTAATCACTGTTGGGCTTGACTTTTTACTGGTTCAGCTGGTTTAGTTTGGGTTTTCAATGGTTCAGCTGGTTTAACTTCCTCAGCCGGTTTAACTTTAACTGGTTCTTTAACTTTTTTTAAATCTTTAATAGTTTGCTCTAATTGCTTAATTTTGGCTTCTAAATCAGTATTTTTAGTTTCTAAGTCTTTTTTATCCATAATAGTTTTTTTAACTGCAATTAACTCTTCCTCTAAGGCTAACTGTTCGGCAGTTTTTACTGGTTCAGTTGGCGTATTAATTTCAGTTACTAAGGGGCTTTTTTCTCACTCCATTAGCTCCTGAATATTGGCAATAGCTTCTTTTAAATCTTTTTTGCCTCGTAAAATTACATTCTTTTTAATTACTGATAAAACTTGGTTAAAAAGAGGGCTTAATTGCTTAACTTTACTGTTGGCAAACTCTAATTCTTTTTTAGTTTCTTTAACTTGTTCTTCCAGTTTAATAATTAATTTGCCTCGTTCTTGTAATTCTCGCTGTTGGTCAGTTTCACTACTGCTTAATAAACTTAATTGCTCTTTAAGGCTTTTAGTTTGTTCTTTTAATTTTGTTTGGTAATCTTCCCTTACTTTGCTTAGTTCTCTTTGAAAATAAGCTTGATTTTCTCTAATTTCTTTTTGTAAATCAAAAATTAATTCTTTACTAGCCTCTTTCTGTTCTTTAGCTTGGGTTAGTTTAAGTTCTAATTCCTTTACTTCGATTTCATTTAAATTTTCCGTGTTTTTTACTTCACTTTTTAATTTTGCTAGGTTTTGTTCAGTAGCTTCTAAATTTGCTTCTAAAACCTTTACTTTTTCTTCTAAATTTAAATAATTCTCAGTTTGGGGATTAGTTTCAGTGAGCAAAGTTAGCCGACTTTTAAAATCGGCCTGTTGCTTTCTGAGCTGATTGCGTAAGAGGCTAGCAGTTCAGTTCATAATCTACTATCTATTTACTTCCACTAGCTGTGGCTTTCCCTTTTTCTTTTTTTACTAAAGCTCAGGAGTTAGTAAATGGTATCATTCCTCCAACTACTTCAATTTCTCAGGCAAACTTTTTCATACCTCCTCCCAAAGTTTCAGCTTCTTTAACCCCATCATCATTAATAATTCGGTAAACTACACTCTTTTCATCATTCATAGCACATAACACACCATTCTTTAATTTCTTAGGGATAACTTTCTTAAAGATTTTGTGAGGATTTAGCTCACTATCGCGATTAACATCCGATAAAAAGTATAAGTTTAAATCATCCAATAAATCTGGGTCAATAGTAAAGACTTTACTCTTAGGAGTTTCACAGTTAGTTAGTACTTGGTTTCAAGCACTGTTTCCTGGTTTTTGGTAGCCTTTATTGTAATCAGTAGACACCGTATCCATAGCATTATAAGCTCGTTTAATTAACTTTAAAAAAGCAATAACTTTATCTTGGCTATCAATATTAGCTTCATCTGAGCTTATTTCTTGTCAAGCATTAGCATTGTAATTATCTTTATCGGATAAAACTTCCACTATCTTTTCATTAATGGCTAAGGTAGCTTTGGTTTTCATACTATCCATTAACCTATCAATTAAGGCTGCTTCATGGGCTGGACTTTGTAAGGCTTGTCTCATTTTCTTTTTACTGTAAATGGTGTAAAAGACTTGGTTAAGCATGATGCCTAACTTACAACTAAAAACAGCTGGCAATTTCTTTAAATCAGCTTCGGTTAAATCTTTGTGTCAAATAATTTTATCATCAATTGGTTGGTCAGAAATATATTCATCATATTCGCCATAAAATTCAGTAGTGCCTTTATCAAAGACAGCAAAATCACTGTCAGCATAAATCAGTTTTACTGGTAAATTTTGGACAGTTCTATTTTGTAAATTTTCTAATGTGGGATTGTTGTTGTTCATGTATTTTTAAATGTTTTGTGTTTGTTTAATTGTTTTCGTTTAATTGGATGCCTTTTTTTTCTTGGAGTTTGGCTAACTCAGTTAAAAAGTCAGCTTGGGCGACTACTTTTTCGTTAGTTTGGTAAACTCGGCGAGCTGCTGCGGCTTCCCTTTTCCAAATATCTCGGTCTTGGCAAACTTTGGCTAATTCGGCTTCTAAGTTTACTTTTAAATCTAACTTTTCACTCTTTTCAGCAATAGCAGCATTTTCTCAGTCTAAGGCTTTTTGCTTTAAAAGTTCAATTTCTTTTTCATACTTTAGTGCTAAGGCTTGGAGACTTTCACTATTTTTAATGGGAGTGATGGTTTCTTTAGTGTTTTCTTGCGTGTTTTCGTTCATACTATTTTTCCTCAGTAGTTTTCTTTACTACTAAAAATAAAGAAGCGATTAAACTTAAACCACCCATTACACAGGCAGCAATTAATCAGTAATTAGTTGGAGCTTCTTTTTTTAGTTCCGTAGCTAATTTTTTAGTATCAGCTTCGGTAAAACTTACTTCCGTTTTAGTGTCTTTTAGTGTATCAGCAATCTTTTTAAATTCAGCTTTGGCTTCTTCAGTCAGATTACCATCTTTACCTTGGGCTAAAGCTTCTAATTTAGATACTAAGTCTTCCCCTAACTTTTTCTTTTCCTTTGCTAAGGCAGTTTCAGCATCTTTTTTATCCTTTTCTAACGCAGTTTTTTCTGAAAGCCAGTTAGTTTTTTCTTGGAGAAAAGTATCACCGAGGTTTTCTAAGGCTTCTAAGTCTTTAATTTCTTCCTGTTTTAGTTTATTTACTAAGTCAGCTAAGGTTTGCTGTTCTTGCTGTTGCTGAGTAGTAGTATTAGGGCACTTTGCTAATAAAGTATCTAAAACCGTGATTATTTTGTTGATTTTGTCTTGATTCATAAAAATTTCTGTTTATTTCTTAGTAGCCCAGTTTCAGTAAAAGAACTGAGTAAATATGACCTAAAAACTCAGCAATAAAATCTGAAACATGGGGAACTAAAATTCATATAGCTTTTGTGGGCTATATTTTGGTTTATAATCCTTTTTTTCTGAACGGGGAGAGGGAGAAATGATGAATATACAATTGAATATACAAGAGCCATTTATCTAAAGATAAAAATATATTCTCCCTCTATCTATTAAAATTATTGTTTTTTTAACTTTTTGCTAAAAATAAATTGTATGCTTTTCCGAAAGTATGCAACTAAAAGTAATTTCAGAAAAATAAACTGTGAATGCCATGTTCCTTAGCAAGTTCTTAGTCCAAATGGTATAGAGCTAATGGTTAAGAGGAATTTGTTTCCAGCTGAATTTTCTGCTAGTTTGCTCGGCAAAGGAATCTAGTCTTTTTATGCTTTTTTGAAAATGAATATACAATTGAATATTCAATAAATTTTATTTACCTAGTAAATAATATAGAAAAATTGCTTAATATTTTTTCTATGTTTTCTTTTCTTTTTTAAATAGCTTTAGCTATTTATTTTCTTTTGAATATTAGGCTTATATTTAAGCGTTAATTATTTGAACGTTAGTGAAAAGAATTAATAATAAGAAGTAGCAAAGGCTTCTCGCAAGAAGTTTAAAGTATTTCTCATCAAAAATAAAGGAGATTTAGGCAAGTTTTACTTTGAAAAAGATTTTTTGTTTTTAAACCAAATATCCAAATGAATATATAAAATAAAAGATATAAACGGAATTAAAGTTTAGGAACAAAAAATATAAGTTCCATTAATCCCAAGTAGTGGCCTAGGGTTAGAGTGCCAGTGGCAGTAATGCCAGTAAAGAAGCGGGGTTTGGTCATGATATTAATAATTGGTGCGCCTAGGAGGATTTGAACCCCCGACCTTCTGATCCGAAGTCAGACGTTCTGTCCGCTGAACTATAGGCGCAGATTTTTTAGCTTTTCATTTAATCAAAAAATAACTTAGTGAACCAAAAATAAAGAATCAAAAAACAAACAAAAAAAATATTCAGAAAGTTTGACTAATAAAAGTATTCTTATATAAATCTTCTTTATGCGAAGGTTTATCGGCACAACGATAAAATCAAGGGAAAGGATAATCTCACGGATAATCATAAACTTCTTTTTTTCCCACAAAATGATAACTATTTTTGTCTATAAAGGGTCGCAAAACCACATAAAAATAAAAAAGAGTAGGAAGAATTAACGAATATAGCAGACTCTTTTTTATTTTTATAATTAGCAAATAAGTTTTACTAAATTTGTAAAAAAAGTAAAAAACTAGACCAGGAGCAATAATATGTCAAAAAACATTATAGACTCATCAACTTTGAGAAACAGTTAAACGAAAAAATCCAAAATTAACTAGCTTTTCATTTTTTTCGGGAATATGTACTCATTTAGGACCATTTAATTGATACAAAGCAACACCACACACATAGATTACACCACTTATCATGTTGCAAGTCGTAATTACTACATCAAAAAATTGTCGACCGTAAGTTTGCTTATTTTTACTAACTAACTTGTAAACTGCTCACAGAATGGTTACTAAGGAAGTGAAAGCTGAAAATCAAATGAAGAATCATGCTCAATAACTAAGTTTTAAAAAATTAACAAAAGAACCGTTTGGATCATGATTACACTTGTCAGTTCAAGCACACATAAATACTGACAGTAAATGAATAGTAGTGATAAAAAATAATAATCAATAATATTTGCGACTTACTTTTTTTTTTTGTTGCATTTTAACTGGAGGAACTGGTTGGATTCGAACCAACGAAAAGAAGTTTTGCAGACTCCCGCCTTAGACCACTCGACCACAGTTCCCTATTAATATTTTTTAATACAAATTTTAATTTTTACTTTCTTTATGCGTATTTTTTTATTATAATAAAAAGAAGTTTTCTTACTAAATCCCTTAATTAGTAGGGACTAGTTTGTTTCCAAATTGCCTATATAATAATTATAATATTTTCGTTCAACATAGTTGCTTCAAAAAAATATTAAAAGAAATAATAATTATGCTCCGCATTTGCCGGAAAAAGAACTAAATACTAAATAAATATTTTTATTGATAACTATTTACAAAACTTTGTGTAAAAAGTCCCTTACATCTTGTCACATTTCGCTATTTAGGTTATGCCCTAAAGACTGATAATGTTTAAAAGAACATTTTTTAAATCCTTTGTTGATTAAAATTTCTACCGAAAGTTTACCAATTCAATAAGGAACTATTTGGTCTTGTTCACCATGACAAATAAGCAAAGGAACGTTCTTACTATTTTTAACAATCATTTTTAGTATTTTTTCTCGTGCTGGCAAAAAACCAGCCAAACTAATAATTCCTCCTAATTGATATTTTTCGGTTAGACCAATACTAGCTAGAGCTACTGAAGCTCCTTGGGAAAAACCTGCCAAAATAATTCGTTCAGCTGGAATGCCAAGGATAATCTCCGATGCTATTATTTTTTTGATTTTTTTTATTAAACATTTAATAATTAAATCATTTTCTTCTAATTTTATTAATTTATCTAATTTTTCCAAATTAGTTGGTTGTTGAATTTCTTCCAAATTACCTTCAATATTATATCAAGCATTAGTAGAAAAATTTCCGTTTCAGTTAGGCATAATTTTACCACCATTAAGATTAAACTTGATTTTATCGGCATGGGGAAAAATAAATTTAGTTTGGGGAAAATTATTGGCTAGTTCTTCAATTTTTTTTGATTTTTTTCAATCTTCTGGTAGTTGACCAAGACCATGGCAAAAAATTATAGTTGCGGTATGTTGGTCTTTTGCTGGAATAACAACTGATTCAGAAAAATTATTATTATTATTATTATTATTATTATTATTATTATTATTATTATTATTATTATTAAAGAAAAAAAATATGATGGCGATTAGCAAAATTATTCCAGCAATTATTCATCATAAATGTTTATTTTTCTTTGGTAGCATATTTTTTTGTTTTTAATGGCGGAGTGAGAGAGATTCGAACTCTCGCGCTAGCTTTAATACTAACCTAGTTTCTTAGCAGGAAACCCTCTTAACCACTTGAGTATCACTCCGAGGCAAAATTTTACTGTAAAGTAGTCTATTAATTAATATTTAAATGATTGACCAAAAATCAAGGTTGTTTATTTATGTTATTTAGCAAAAAAATCTAATTTATTTAGAAAGCAAGACACTTGCGAAAAAAACAGTAGTATTTCATAACATATGAAAAAAAATTGGATAAGTTATGTTCCACTTACTCTTTCAATAAACTCAGATGAAAAGGATTGTCATGGGGAGATAATTAAGTAATAAATAGTTAATCGTAGTAAAATTTAGTAAACTGGTTTGCCAATGAGCAAAAATAAAACTTACACCAGAAAAAAGAAAAGTGAAAGGATTCTTTTTGCCAAAGTTTTCAAAAATTAGATAGCGAAAGACACATTCTTCAATAATGGGAGCAAAAATACAAATTGCTAGAAAGCAAAAAAGAGGAGAAATGCTATAAAAAGGTAAATTATTTTTTTGAAATGAGGAGTTTTCTTTGAGGTTTTTGCTTTGCTGGAATTCGATAAGTTTTCGTTCATTCATGACTTTATCTTCAATTGATTTAACTATTAGTTCTTCTTGTTGTTTAATCGCCAATTCTTCTCTTTTTTGGCGATAAGGAGGAGAAGAGCAAATCACGAGAGTTATGACGAATACTATCAGCATTAGCAAATAATTTATTTTTTCGCTAGTTCAATTTAATAAATTAAACCCTCAATTTCACCAGGTTTTCAGTGTTTTGCCAATAATTTTTCCTTGGGAAATTATTACGCAAATAGCACAAACAATCATTGGTAAAATATACTTAAAGTGATGTAGTAAGGTAATTTTGTCATTAATATTCATACTTTATTATTATATTTATATCAAAAAGTTTATTTTTCCTCTAAATTAAACTATAATGCCGACTGTCATTAATTTTGTCATTAATTCAGAAGAAAAAGACCAAACAATCATTAGTTTTCTTAAAAAGCGTTTTAAAAACACTCCACTTAGTTTGATTTATAAATTATTTCGCGCTAAAAAAATTAAACTTAATGAACAAGATATTCGTTATTATCATCACCGTTTAAAAGAGAAAGATAAGATAGACATTTTTGACCAATCTTTAAAAGTTGCTACTTTGCCAATTTTCCAAAAGCCACCCGTTTCCACAATTAAATTTGAAATTATTTATGAAGATGATAATTTGCTTATTATTCTGAAAAACCATGGTATTCCAATGCGTAGTTTGGAAGATAATTTGGATAAAGCAGTAAATTATTATCTTTACAAGCAAGATCCGCAGGATTACCAGCAAAAAATTAGTTCATATTTTTTTTATACCGCAGTTCACCGTTTAGATAAATTAACCAAAGGCTTGGTTATTTACCCAAAAAATAATGAAGCGAAAAAAGTTTTATATAACGGTATTAAGGATAAACAAAATATTACCAAAACTTATTTAGCAGTTTGTGAAAATTTTCATAATGTCTCTTTACCTTCTTTGGTAGAAGGGTTTATTTATAAAAACGAAGCCAAAGAAAAAATGGTGTTTAGTCAAAAAAAACCTTTTGAAAACCATGGAGAAATAAAACAATGTGCCATGGAAATAGAAATCTTATACAAGAAAAAAAATTTTAATTTACTAAAAATAATTTTGCACACTGGTCGAAAACATCAAATTCGTGCTATCTTGTCATTTTTCAAAACACCAATTGTTGGTGATAAAAAATATGGTAGTCATTTTTTGCTTAACGATAAAATTTATCTTTTTGCTTATCAACTTACTTTTCAAAAAAACGCTCAACCGTTAAATTACTTAGAAGGAAAAAGTTTTGTCCTTGAAGGATTAGAAGGAGAATTAACCAATATTATTAGAAAAGAAAATTTTTAAAATATTAAAATAATATATACTGAATAAAACAGTATATCAATAAAAGTAAAATAATATGACAGACAAAAAAACTTTACAACAATGACATAACCAGGGTTACCTTAACTATGAACAAAAAAAATATAATAAATAATTTTGGAGTTAATGATTACTATCCAGAATATGCTTTACGAGATTTAAAAAAATTGTGATACTGAAATGCTATATTAAAAAGAAATATAAATAAATTAGAAGGAAATTTTGGTGATTCACCAATAAGGCAAATGAATTTTTTTTCTACTTGGTGAAATAATAATTTGATATTAGTTATCTGTGACCATAATGGAATGAACTCTATTCACTTAATAGTCTGCGAATTAACCCATAAAAAGATGGATCAAATTTTTGAAATATTTTGTGTCGAAATTGCAGGCACATGATTAGATGGAGCTAAACATAAAACTCGTGAAATACAAGAAAAATTAAAAAGTAATAATCCTATTCTTTATGGAACGCTTGTTGGGTCGCTAGAAGTTGATTATAATCCAGATTCAAACCACTATCGATTTCCAGTTATATACGGAGGTGGTATGTTTAAAGATAAAGAAGAAGTCAAAAGAATAGAACTATCTAACGCAAAACCTGGCGAGGCTAGATTAAGAAGCAAATTAGAAGATTTTACTCAAGCAAAAAATAATCCTGATGATTTTTTTAAACCGCTAGATATGGTAATGATTATCAGAGAAGATGGTAAGATGGTTCATACTTGTATTTATTTAGGTAATGGTAAAATATGTCATGCTCGTTTTCAAGGAGAAGGCAAGGTTAAAATTGAAAATTGGAAAGATTTTCTTTTTGAAGTAATGTCCCCTATCGAAGAAAAGATAATTCGCTATCATCCAGTAATTGCTTTCAAAAATCCTGAGGAAATAATTAGGCATATTGCGAAATGTGTTGAAGGAGAAGCGAATTATTATTCTGAGTCAAAAAAAGGTTCGTTTTTAATATTCGATAATTCAGGAAACAGCAATAATTGTGAAAATTTTGTTAATGGTTGTGTATTAGGTATTAATTATTCCGAGCTTGCAGATAGAAGGTGAAATCTAACTTCCAATAGTTTTAATCTTCAAGAACAAATAAATTCAACTAATAGTAAATTGGATAATTTAACTTCTTATACTCCATGAAGCAAAATCAGTGAAATAAAAGGGCATAGGAGGCAAGCGGGATATGAAAATTTTGATATTAATCGTGATGGAATAAGCATGGAGGCTTATGTAGAAGTTCAACCGAAAACCACAATATTTAAAGATATAGTTAGAGAAGTTATAGATAGTTGAAGATAAAGATAAATAATTTAAAGGTTATGGAAGATTCCCAAAAACTTTTTGAAGAAATTAAAGAATTACGTAAAAAAATAGGTAATTGCGGTTATTCTACTTTCGCACGTCCCACTTATTATAGAGATAAAGATGCTGACAAGTATGAAAAAGAAATAAAAGACAGAATACTAAAAGATTTATCAAGTTGGGTGGTTGGTCCAGAAAGATTTTTTACAAGGGCAGATGGACAATTAACTTTTCCTTCTCCAGGCATTAATAATGGAATTTATTTTTTTGGCAACTATGATAAAGAAATTATGAATGCATTTATTGAAGAAATCAAAAATAATCCCCAAGATTGAAAAATTGAGGTAGAAAAAGATGGTATACTTGACAATTTAAATTGAGGTGAATGTTGAGTAGTAAAACACAAATCAGGTCGCAAGCATTATATGATGCCGAAAGGTTTTAGATTTGGTGGTTTCACTGAAAAAGAATGGGCTGAAATTGAACGAATTATCAATAATTCGTTGCCAGTAAACGAACAAAATAATATTCCTCATCAGCAAAATATTCCTCCCATAAAACAGCAACAAAACGAAGATAAAAATCAAGAAGAAAAAGAAAAAACACCATCCGATAAAAATCATTCCCTACCCTTTTCTCAAATAGTTTTTTACATGATTATTGGTTTACTAATAATGGTAATTATAGTTGTTTTTCTTAAACTTAAAAACAAAAATAGATAAACTTATTTGTAGTCAATATTTAAACTTATAATAAAATTATTTTTGAAGCGTATAACTTACTGAAGATTCAGAAGTCAAACTAGGAGCGTGTAGTTCACCAGTTCAAGTAATTTTAATAAAGTTATAGCCATTATTAGCCAAATTAGTAATTATTTCAGTAGTTAAATTATTTACGGAAGAGGCAATTTTCTGGAACTTACTTTGATACTCTTGATAGATTTGTTCTTTATTTAATTCTGGTTGATTAGGCGAATTAAGTAGTTGTTGTAGTTCATTTTCTTTTTCTGTTTTTTGCTGTTCAAGTTGACTAATTTTTCCTTCATTAGCAACTAATCTTTTTCGTTCCTCTTTAATTTGTTCTTCTAATTGGTAAATTTCCTCGTGAATTTTTAATTTTTTCTTAGTTATTGCCTTATTTGAATTGTCTGGCTTCAATTTTTCTAAATATTCTCCATGGAGAGAACTGGCTTTCAAAAAGGCTTTTTGATAATTTGGATTAGAACTGAAAAAAGTTTGTAATTTTTCTCGCAAGTCTTCGGTGTCTGCTTGATTTTTTCGTAAACTTAATTCCATGGCTAGACTTAAAACTTGGTCGGAAGTAATTTCTGAATTAGGTTGGGGTGGTTCACGAGGCTCAGGTTTTTCAGGCTTCCGTTCTGGTATTTCATTTTTTTGGCAACTGTGAACTAACTTTTCTTTGGGATTTTTTAATATTTCTTGTAAAGCAGTCTTGATTTGGTCTACATTACTGACAAAGTGAACTTGCTTAATTTTTTCTTTAATTTGTGAACTTATATGTTCCCAACTTTGTTCGGAAGCTCATTCACATTTTTTATTATTTTCTGAAAGAATAAAAATATTTATTGACTTCTCTTTCTTGACATTTCATTCTAATTTAAGGTTTAAGCCTCCAATTGCTCCAACTTTCGGTCTTTCAAAAACTGTTCCGGTTGAACCTAAATTTCTTGGTAAAGGGGTTTGATTAATTAAACTATGAAGTGCTAAATAAAAGGCTATACCGGCAGAGTCGCCACTCATTGAAGCATCAGTTCTAATTAAACAATAAACATCATAGTTAGATTTACCCTTTTCAATCAGAAAATCTCGAATAAATTGTTTGTAACTTTCCTTATCATTATAAGCAATTTGGGTCGAAAAATTTATAACTATTTGCGAATTATTTTGGTCAAAATTTCCTTCAATTCGTGGATTTTCCCCTAATTTTGGTTTTAAAAAAACTACTAAATCACTGGAACCACCAATTTTGCCAAATTGTTGTTCGCTGGTTCATAAAATATTTGTTGCGCCAATCCGCTTTTCAGCAACTAAATCAGGTATTTCTTGTTCTGGTTTAAGCAAATCTCATTCTTTTAGTTTTTCAATATCTCTATCACTATATCCCTTTTGAACTAGTTCTTTTCTTCTGCCAGTTTTTTCCAAAAATTCTTTCTCACGAATTTTTTGATATTCAGCAATTAAGTCTTCAATTTTCTTTAATTCTTGAAAGCGTTTTCTATATTCTTCTAATTGATGCTGATATTCTTTTTGTTGCCACTTTAATCATTTTTCAAGATCATGAAGAAACTTCTCTTGCCCATGATCTAAAATTGATTTATTTAAGTCCTTTAAATATTCCTCAATCCATGGTCTTAGTTCTCACCAAATTTTTTCAATAATTTCAGGTGATAAATTTCCGCTAATGTCACTAATGGGTGACTTGGTTTGGCTGAAAATACTAATCAAAAATTCTTCTTCGATTTCTTGAATAGGTTTAACACTTCCATCGGGTTTTCTAATTAATTGGTTAAGATTATCAGCATTGCCTAAAAGATTGCTAGCCAATTGTAAAACTGCTTGCTGAGTTTGTTGATTTTGCTGTTCTCCTAAACTAACTTGTTGCGTTAAATTATCATTTTTTTTCTGGAACAAAAATCAACCTAAGAAACACGTAGCAATTAATATTATTATTGCCACTATGCATACTATTAAACGGTTTTTCTTTGGGTTTTTCATTTTATATTATTTATTTTATCTTTTTAATTATTTTTGAACCACTATTGGTTATCGTTTCGGTGAAAATTTTTTCACGAATAACAGAAATATTTATTTCACCAGGGATAATGATTTGCTCTTGGATTTTTGCTTTAATTTGCTTAGTTAACTCTCAGGCTTGGTAATCATTAATTTTTTGGGCGTTAACCAACACTCAAACTTCTCGTCCAGCTTGTAAAGCATAAATTTTTTCGATATTAGGAATTTCTTGAGCTAAATTTTCTAAATTTTGCATACGTATATTATAAGCCTCTAATTGTTTGCTACGGGCTCCTGGTCGCGCAGCTGAAAGAGTATCAGCTGCTATTACTAACCAAGAATAAACGTTATCCGGATGAATGTTATAGTGATGCGAAGCAATAGCATTGATAACTTCCGGTGGTTCTTGAAATTGCTGTGCCAAAATTATTCCGCTTGTTACGTGTGAAGCATTGGGTTCGTTTATTGCCTTACCAATATCGTGTAACAGTCCTGCTCTTTTGGCTAAAGAAATGTCCAATCCTAATTCTGCTGCCATCATTCCTGCTAAACTTGCCACTTCTAAACTATGCTCTAAAACATTTTGTCCATAACTAGTACGAAATTTTAACTTGCCAAGGTAATTGATTAACTCTGGATGAATGTTTATTATTTGTAATTCTTTAATAACTTCATTGCCAATTTGAGTAATGTTAATATCAATTTCTTTGTTAGTTTCTTGAAAAAATTGTTCAATAAACAAAGGGCTAATTTTTTCTTTTTTTAGCAATTTTTTTAAAGTGCGAGTTGCTACTTCTCTTCGCAAAGAATTAAAGCAAGATATTTCCGCAACAATTTTATTATTTTTTTCGTTGCTAATGATTAAGTCAGTTCCGGTAATTTTGCGAAAAAAATTAATATTCCGTCCATCTTTACCAATTATTTTACTAATCATTTGTTGATTTTCTATTGGCAAATAACTCACTGTGTTGTCAAAAATTAATTCAGAACTATACTTTTCTAATGCTAAACAAATTATCTCAGTGGCTTGCTTTTTTGCTTGATTTTGTTGGTAAACAAGTTGATTTTTTAGATACTTTTCTAAATCTTCCTCAATTTCTTTTTTAAAGATGGTAAACAAGTTTTCTTTCGCTTCTTCTTGGCTCATTTTTGCTATATTTCGCAAATTTATTTCGATTTTTTTTGCTTCTTCAACCAATTTGTCTTTTTTTTTGACTAATTCTTCTTCTTTTTGAAAAGTGTTTTCTCATTGCTTAGTAAGAATTTTTTCTTTTTCAATTAAACGTTTATTGAATTCAGCCAAATTTTTCTCCTCTAATTGGTGTTTTTTTTGATAAGATTTGATTTTTTCGATATTAGTTAGCAAGCGAAGATTTGACAAATTCCATTTGGCTTCTTTTTCCATTATCTCACGTTCTTTTTTTTGGTTTTGCCAAATTTCACGTTTCAAATTTAAACGTTTTTTCTTTAAATTATTATAAAGTAAAAAAAAAACTAAACAGTTAGCCAAAACAATAGCGCAGAATAAAGAAATAAATAATCTTCAATTCTCAACTAACCAAAATAGTAAATTTATTTTAAAATTCATATGAAAAACAAAGTAAAAAAAAATTTATTACAATTATTACAACAGAAAAACAAACCTTTAAAAGGTAATAGTCGCTCTTTTTCCAATCGAGCAACTAAAAGAAATTTTCATAATAATAAGCAAAAATTTCAAATTGGTTCTCTTTCCTACCAAATTCCAGTAAAAATATTTAAAAAATATTTGGCTATTTGGCAGAAGAACCAATAAGTTTTATCGATATTTCGAAATTATGTGAAGCAGGAAGATTACGAAAGTAATCAAGAATAGTTGCTGGTGGATTGGATATTTGAACTAATCGATTATGAATTGTTTGTGCAAATTTCTTACCAGAAGATTCTTTGTGCTTGTGGGGAGAACTAGGAAAACTAATTTCTCTTATTTTAGTGGGCAACGGTAAAGAAACGGACTTTAAGTCTTTTCATTTACTTGCTTTTAATTGCAAAAGTTGTTGTTGAATGGTTTTTACTGCATTTTCTACAGTAGCGACATCAAAACCTCGAATGTTGATGTTTAATTTTTTGGACATTTTATTTTACTTATTAATAAATTTAATAGTGATTTATTTTTTGTGTAGTATGGTGATTTGATTTGTAATGGTTATTATAATGTAAAATTAGACATATGAGTAAAAAAAACTATGACTTAATTGTTATCGGTGGTGGTCATGCTGGGATTGAAGCTGCTTTTATTAGCGCAAAATTGGGAAAAAAAGTAGTTTTGATTACCCTTGACAAAAATAAAATTGGATTTATGCCATGCAATCCACGAATTGGCGGAGGAGGCGGCAAAGGGATTGTTGCCCGAGAAATTGATGCTTTGCGAGGAATGATGGGTTTGGTAGCTGATGCTACTGCTTTACAATTTAAGTTATTAAATGCCTCTTCGGGACCAGCAATTCAGTCATTGCGAGTCCAATCAGACAAAGTTGCTTATGCCCGTTATATGCAAAAAATGATTGCTGAGCAAGAAAATTTAGAAGTGATTGAAGGAGCGGTGCAAAATTTGTTAATTAAAGATAATGTTGTCTATGGGGTAGAACTAAAAAACCAAAAAATTACTGCTCAAATAGTAATTTTGACCACTGGAACTTATTTACAACCGCTTACTTATCGTGGAAAGGAAATAAAAATTGAAGGACCGGATGGCGAAAAAAAAGTAGTTAACGGTCTTTCCCAACAATTACAAACATTAGGATTTAATTTAAAACGCTTTAAGACCGGAACTTGTCCACGAGTATTGCGTGATAGTATCGATTTTTCTCAAACTAAGTTGGAACCAGGAACTAATTTGCCTTTAAAATTTTCTTCACGAAGTAAACTAGAAAATTTATTACCATTTACCAAACAAAAGCCTTGTCATCTGCTTTATACTAATGAAAAAATTCACCAAATAATTCGTGAAAATTTGCATTTGTCGCCAATACTTTATAAAGAAAATATTGGGGTTGGACCACGTTATTGTCCGAGTCTGGAGCACAAAATTTTTTACTTTGCTGAAAAAGAACGACACCAAGTGTTTTTAGAAGAAGAATCAGAAGAATTAAATACTATTTATCTACAAGGTTTTTCCACTTCTTTGCCAGTAGAAGTTCAAGAAAAAATTTTAAAAAATCTTCCTGGTTTAGAAAGAGCTCGAGTAGAGAAATGGGGTTATGCTATTGAATATGATGCGATTGATGCTACTCAATTAAAAAAGAATTTAGAAACTAAATTAATAAAAAATCTATTTATGGCTGGTCAGTTAAACGGTACTAGCGGTTATGAAGAAGCCGCAGCACAAGGTTTATTAGCAGGAATTAATGCCAGTCGTAAGATAGATAAACAAAACCCGTTGATTTTAGGTCGGGATCAAGCTTATATTGGTGTTCTAATTGATGACCTAGTAACCAAAGAAATTAATGAACCGTACCGACTTTTAACTTCCCGCGCTGAATATCGTTTATTATTAAGGCATGATAATGTTTACACTCGGCTTTGACCAATTACTTATGAATTAGGTTTATTACCAAAAGAAGAATGAATAAACTTTTGCCAAAGAAAAATTTTCATAGAAAAGGTTATTCAACGTTTAAAAGAAGTTAAAGTGTTTACTGATGATCCACAAATTCTCAGTTTATTTCCTAATTTAAATAATAATCAAAAAAAATTTCATAGAAAAGTTAGTATCTATGATTTACTGAAAAAAAATGAAATTTTCTTATCGCATTTCTTTTTTTGATTACCAGAAATTAAGCAATTAAGTTGAGAAGAAGCACGAGAAATAGAAGTTAATATTAAATATGAAGGTTATATTAAAAGGCAAATTGAAGAAGTACAAAGATCACATAAATATGAAAAAAAATCTTTGCCGAAAGATATTAATTATAGCCAAGTAAGCAACTTGTCAACTGAAGCACGAGAAAAATTAAATAAAATTAGACCAAACACTCTAGGGCAAGCCATGCGTATTTCTGGTGTCAACCCAACTGATATTCAAATTTTAAATTTTTACCTAAGGCGGATTTATCCCAACTTAAACAATGGCATTGATTAGGATTAAAAAAAATAGACAGTTTGTTACTAAAACGTGCATATTATATTTTTCTTAAATCTTTTTATCATTAAAATAATGGTGAAGCATAAACTTCAAAAAAAATTATATAACTATATATTATAATAACATGTAAAATGTAAAAAACACATTATGACTAACACCAAGCAAGCGTTTTATATTTTTGAGCACCCAGTCACGCCCTAGTGGCAAAAATAATCTCACTAACCGTTAGGTAAATTCTAACTAAAAAACTAAAACAGCAGGCTAATGCTGTTAAAAAATATGTTACTATTACTATCGCGGTGATAGGTGTTAGTTTGCTAGCAATAGTGATAAGATTAATTATTTATAGAAAAAAGCGGTTAGTTAAACGAAAATTAGCCAAATAGCTAAAAGTCTGATTAAGCAAAAAATTAGTGGAAATTCTTCGGAGTTTCCCTAATAATTGAGACGCCAGTTTGAATTATTAGTTTTTAAGGTTATAAGTATTTTCAACAACAAAAAAGTTTAAATATAGTATATATGGAAATAAAAAATGAAAAATCCACTGAGAAAAAAAATATTACTTCTTCTCTTGCTTTTTCTACTAAAAAATGATATTTCTTAGACTTAACAGATAAAACGTTAGGGCGTATCGCTCCTTTGGTAGTAGCAATTTTACGTGGAAAAAATAAAAGAAATTTTCTTGCTAATGCTGACATGGGAGATTGTGTAATTTTAACCAATACCGAAAAAGTTAATATAACTGGTAATTTAGACAAAAAACATTATTATAACTATTCTGGTTATCCCGGTGGAATGAGGAAAAGGTCTACGCGAACCATGTTGGAAGAATATCCAGTAGAATTAACCCAAAGAGTTATTAAGGGTATGATGCCACATAATAAGTTAGGAAGTAAACAATTAAAGAGACTTTTTGTTTATCGTGGTTCTGAGCATTCACAACAAGCCCAAGAAAAACACTTCATCAATATTAAAATTTAACACAAATTATCTTTCGTTTTTGTAAAATAAGTGATATAATCAATATTTAAAATGTTCATAATAACTTGTAATAACTGCCAAGATCAAATAACTTGGGATATCGAGAATAAAAAATTTATCGGAGAAATTAGTAATAATTGAAAGAAAAACGGAAAAGTGTTGGCTATAAAATCCCTTGTTGCGGATATAGTGGAAGAGGAATCAGGAATAATAAAAAACTATTGTCTTGAATGTTGAAGAAAAACGGTAGAAAAAAAATATCGCCAGTTTTGCTCTGATTGAAAAGAGGCGTCTTCTCGTGTTTTTCAAGTTGATTTAGCAAGGCCAGTTGGTCGTCCTAACAAATGATTATTTTATGATAAAGATAATAAGAAATGAGGAGCTGTTGTTATTCAAAAAGACACAAGAAGAATCAATAGCGTTATTGAATGAGAAGAAACTAATAATGACAATTCTAATAATCAGTCCGATAAACAAAAATTAGCCGAATTAAAAAAGCAATTAAAAGATAAAGAACACCAACTAACCCAAATGGTAAGTCAACCGACACTTATTTTGTCAATTATAGGAACTTTTATTTTATCCTTAACATTGGGGTTATTTTTAGGTAAATGACTCGCTAGAAAGAAATTTAAAACTATTAGGACAAAAAATAAGTAAAAACAAATTTATAAATAATGAAAAAATTAAGACCTACTAATAATGCTCAGCGAAACACTTTATTAACTGATTACAGTCAATTAGTTGCTACTACTACTAAATATCCACGTAAACTTTTTCAGACTTTAAAAACTAATGCTGGTAGGAATAATCAAGGAAAAATTACTGTTCGCCACCAAGGAGCTGGACACAAAAGACAGTGAAGAATGATTGATTTTAAGCGTTATCCCCAAGATGGCATTGAAGGAACAGTAAAAAGCATTGAGTATGACCCATATCGCACTTGTTTTATTTCTTTAATTAGTTATCATAACGGTAGCAAAACTTTTATCCTTAATCCAACCGGTTTAAAAGTCGGAACTAAAATCCAAAGCGGTGAAAATGAAAAAATACCGATTGAAACAGGAAATAACTTACCTTTACGCTATATTCCTGATGGCACTTTTATTCATAATGTCGAATTAAAGCCAAAAAAAGGTGGTCAATTAATCCGTAGTGCCGGAACTAGTGCTCAAGTAGTTGGTCGGGAGGAAAACGGTAAATATGTTTTAGTAAGATTAAAGTCCAAAGAATTACGAAAAATTTTAGCAACTTGTCGGGCTACCATTGGTAAAGTAGGTAATGAAGAACACAATCTTGTCAAACTTGGTAAAGCCGGTCGTAATCGTTGACGAGGAATCAGACCAACCGTCCGTGGTTCAGCAATGAATCCAGTCGACCATCCTCATGGCGGGGGAGAAGGTAAAGCAGGAATTGGACATAAATCACCAATGGATCCTTGAGGAAATAAGACCTTAGGGAAAAAAACCCGCCGAAAAAAACCTTCTAGCAAATATATTATTCGTTCTCGTCATCAAGCCAAAAAATAAAACGCTTAAATAATAAATAAAAATATTATGTCAAACCAAAATACTATCGAAATTAAAAACTTAACTAAAAAATATAATGGTCAAACAGTGGTAAAAAATGTTAGTTTTGCTGTTCGCAAAGGAACTATTTGTGGCTTTATTGGTCCTAATGGAGCCGGAAAAACTACTACTTTGAGCTGTTTAATGAATTTAGTTATTCCTGACAGTGGTAATATGTATATTGAATCAAGAAAAGTCGGAACTGATCCTTATTTTAACGAACATGTTGGTTTTGTTCCGGCTGAACCGAAATTTCCGGAAATGCGGGTTAAAGAATATATTGATTTTTGTGCGGAAATGCGTGATGTGCCAAGTGAGAAAGTTGAAAAGAAATTTTTTGTTTCGTCACTAAAAGACTTTGCTGATAAAAAATGTTCACAACTTTCTACTGGTTGAAAAAAATCACTACAAATTTTTATTTTAACTTTATATGAGGTAAAAATTTTTCTACTTGATGAAGTGCAAAATGGTTTAGATCCAATCGGTAGAACTCTTTTATTTGAAAATTTACAAAAAGCTCGTGACGAAGGAAAAACTATTTTGCTTTCTACTCATATTCTTTCGGACTTGGAAAAATTAGCTGATGATATTGTCATGATTAAAAAAGGTGAAATTGTTTATAATGGAGCAAATACTGGTAATATCGAAAAAACTTTTGAAGAGTTATTTGTTAAAGAAGAGCGTGCCAAAAGAAACTTTGCTTTTTAGTTATGCAAGTTTTTAAGTTTTACCAATATAATCTAAAAAAAATTTTTACCAAATCGCCACGCTTTTGAGTAATTCTCGCCTTAATGCTAACTTGATGATTCCTTATTCCTTATTTTATCTTTACTTTTTCCAAAGAAAACACCATTAGAGAAATCAAAAATTTAGAAGCGAGGGTTTATCAAACTGAAAACGAAAGACAAAATCACTGAAATGATAATACAGTTGTTATTAACGGTCAAGCAAAAATAATTAATGATTTAACTTTTAAGGAATTCTGTCAATGGCGGCTTAATTGTCAAGAAATCAAGCAAAAAAGAACCGTGCTTTTGGCGCTAATAGCCGATACTGAAAAAGAAATAGTTGAATTGAGTACTAATTCCTCAATTAATGAAAAAAAATTGAAAGAAAAACGAAGTTTTCAACAAAATTTAAAAATGCTTGAAAGTAGTAGTTTTTATGGTTTTTTTTCTTTGCCTTTTAATGGTTTTTTAGTAGATTTTTTTTGCCACCGGCCAGCCACTAATTCCAGTGATTTTTTCAAATTAGTTAATAATATTTCTACTTGAAGTCTTAGTGGTTGATTGGTTGGTAATTATTTATTATATTGAATCATTGATTTTCTTTTCCTTAAACCAAAAGAAACTGGTGAAGAAATGGCAGTTTTAACTTTGGCTAGTCCAATTAGTCGCGCAGAATTATTTTTGAGCAAAATTTTGGCAAATTTAACCTTTTTTTATGTTTATTGTTTATTAACTTTTGCTTTTCCTTTTTTAATTTATTATTGATGAATTGGCGCCAATATTTCTTGGGGTGCTTTTGGTTTATTAACCTTATGAAGCACTATTTTAGTTCCTTTAATATTCTTTGGACTTTTTTTGTGTCCTTATTTATTTTTGGTTACTTGAAAAAAATGAGTTGGCACAGTTTTTACTTGAATAATAGCTTTTTTTTCCAGTTTTTGAGCATTGGTGCTTTACCAGTTAACTCCGGTTTCTTGATTTCCTAAATTAATTAAAATGGAAAACTGATTTTTTCAACCAAGCATCTTTTTTGGTTTAGGTTTGCTGGCCGGAACAATATTTTTGACGCTTTATTATTTCAGTTATAAAAAAGAAGATATAAAATAGAATAAGAACAATTTTAAAAAACAATTCTTTATGAATCACTATAAATTTAATAAAAAAATTTTTCAAAAACCTTTTCGCTATTATTTACGAAAATTATTTACTAGTTGATATTTTTGAGCTTTCATTGCCGTTGGTTTATTTTTCAGTTTATTTCCTTTAATTTTTGGGCAAAATGATATTTTTTGAGGAATAGGGGAAGAAAAAGGGGCATTATTCGGAAAACAAATTTTTCAGGTAAAAAGCGAAAGTAATATACTAGAACTTGCCAAAACTTGCTGGAGTTTTTCAGTTGAGAAGATTATGACTATTCTTACGTTTTTACTTATGTTTTTTTCCATGGCTATTTCTAACTACTTGGTTGGTAAAAAAAAAGTTGATGACCAAAATATTTTAACTTTGGCTACTCCTATTCGCCGAGAAGAAGTATTTTGAGCAAAACTAGTAGCTTTTTGACTAACTCTTTTTACTGCTAATCTTTTAGCAGTTTCTTTACCAACTTTATTATCGGGTTCAATAGCTGGAGCTTTTTCCTTACTTTCTGGTCTAGTTTTTTTGTTTATTAATGCGCTAATTGTTCCGCTGATTATTTTTTTGGTAATCGCTTCAATGTATTTTTACCATTGAATTGTTTTTGCAATTATTTCGGGCTTAGTTGCTTTATTTTGATGTTCTCTTTCAAATAGCAAAGATGGCCAAAAGCTTTTAGAAAGTGTTGTGGAATTAGGTCGGGAACCGCTTTTAATGCTAATCCTTGCTATTCCGGTCGGAATGCTCTTTTATTCTCTTTACTGAAAAAAATTCCAAAAGAAAGATTTTTAGTTTATAGAAAGTAGTTTGCGATAAACTTATTTCTAATTATTTAAAGCATAAAGAAATTAAGCAAAAAATTAGTGGAAATTCTTCGGAGTTTCCCTAATAATTGAGACGCCAGTTTGAATTATTAGTTTTTAATTTTTTCGATTTAACAAAATTTACTAAAAAATGAAGAAAAAAGATATCACCAATTATTTAAAACATCACGGCTTTATTATTCCTAATGCGGAAATTTATGGTGGTTTTGCTAAAACATGAGATTTAGGACCTTACGGAACAGAGTTAAAAAGAAATCTGAAAAACTTATGATGGAAATTTTTTATTACTTCTTCTCCTTATAATCTTGGACTTGACAGTGCTATTTTAACTTCAAAAGAAGTTTTAGAAGCTTCCGAACATTTAAAAAATTTTCATGATTGATTGGTAGAGTGTGTTGCTTGTCAAAAACGGCATCGCTTAGATAATTTAATTTCTTCCGAAGAATTATTAAAATTTTTTGCCCTAAATAACAAAAACGATTTTAACTTGGCAATTAAATGTCCAGTTTGTCAAAAAGAAAAATTATCTTTGCCACGGCAATTCAATCTTTTGTTAAGCACTGATTTACAGTTAACAGACGGAAAAGAAAACTTGGCTTATTTACGACCGGAAACTTGCCAAGGAATTTTTGTTAATTTTAATAATGTGCAAACTGCTAGTCACAAAAAATTACCGTTTGGTATTGGGCAGATTGGCAAAAGTTTTCGCAATGAAATAACTTTACAGCGTGGCATCTTTCGCACTCGGGAATTTGAACAAATGGAGTTAGAGTTTTTTTGCCAAGAAGAAGAGAATGAAAAATGGTGAAATTATTGAACCGAACAAGCATGAAATTTTCTTAATAAAATCATTATTAACGATAAAAATAAAATTAAGAAAGTTGATTTAGAAAAAGAAGAATTACCACATTATGCTAAGAAAACTTTAGATTTATATTTTGACTATCATTTTGGTTGAGGTGAATTGTGTAGCAATAGTCATCGTGGAAATTTTGACTTAACCCAACATACTAAATACTCAGGAAAAAAAATAGGAGTTAAAATAAATAATGAATTTATTGTTCCAGAAATAATTGAGGTTTCTTTTGGCGTAGAAAGACTATTGTTAGCGATATTAGAAGATGCTTATCATGAAGAAGAAATTTTGCCAACTACTAAGAGAGAAGTTTTGCGCTTACACCCATTACTAGCACCTTATTTTGTCGCGGTTATTCCCTTACAAAAGGAATTGCGAGAAGTAGCTGAACAAATTTATCAACAGTTATTAAAAACCAGTATTTTTAGTGTAGTTTATGAAGAAACTGGCAATATTGGCAAAAGTTATCGCCGACAAGATGCCATCGGTACTTATTATTGTCTGACAATTGACTACCAAACCCAAGCTGACCAAACCATAACCATCAGAGAGCGGGATACTATGAAGCAAGAAAGAATTAAGATTGATTCACTATCCAAACATTTAAATAAATATTATTATAACACATGTATAATTTAAAATTCAAATGTAAAGATTTAAAAAACATTACCAAAGGAGGAACTTATCAACAACCTTGGCTAAAATTAGAGGTAAAAGAAATTGAAGAATTTTCCCACGAAACAGCAGATATTATAACTAAATTTGATGAAATTAAAGGAGGTTTTATTGATGACATCAAATTTATCACTTTACACTTAAATAGTAAAAAATCTTGTAATTTAATTTTGTTTGTGATTTATAAAGGTATTCAGGCAAATATTGATGGTCAATTTGCAATATTCTTAGATGATGATGAAGTTGTATCAAATAATGTAGATAAACCAGCAGTTGGAATACAAAGATTTTCAGATAATGAAATACAGATTGCTAGTGATAAATTTAACGACAAACTTTGAAAAACACTAGATAGTAAACATAAAAATGATTTTAATGATTTTATTTTTTCTGAATATGAAATTCGCTATTGTAAAATACCTTTTTCTGACTGCATTCTTGATAATTATTTTTTATTAGCAAAAAATCCTTTTAAAAATGGTTTACCCGAATACTTATTTGGAGAAACAATTAAAAAAGTGTATTCTTATATTAGCAAATTAGAAAACTTAGGATTTAATAATTTTGAAAATGTTTTTTTAGAACTTAAAAAAAGAGGTTTTGTAAATACAAACTCAGAATTTGAAGAATTAATTAATAATGAATTTAAATACAAAGGTTTTGATGTATTTAAATTTACCAAAGACCAAATAGATAATTCAGGAGGTAATAATTCAGGAGGTAATAATTCAGGAGGTAATAATTCAGGAGGTAATAATTCAGGAGGTAATAATTCAGGAGGTAATAATTCAGGAGGTAATAATTCAGGAGGTAATAATTC
>Ga0307512_10000749_pt1 | contig 48156 bp, 45 predicted proteins | sample 14_EM_MG_FD_200267 | JGI IMG/M metagenome (GOLD analysis project Ga0307512, IMG submission 200267) | Populus trichocarpa ectomycorrhiza microbial communities from riparian zone in the Pacific Northwest, United States - 14_EM | ecosystem: Host-associated > Plants > Roots > Unclassified | place... | reverse complement strand
AAATGTAAGAGAATTGAAATGTTATGGTCCATGCAATGTATTTGATATCAATACTTCTCATACTAAGTACCTACCTAGATAGGTAGTTAATGAAAAACGTCTTTCAACAGGCTTACAAGTTTTGTCGCCCCCCCCCCCCCAGGTAGGTAGTTTAGAAACTGGGGCCAATTTGATGAGGTTACACCCGAAAATTTGCCAGAATATTTTGGCCCTAATCTGCTCCAAGGGAGTGTCACCATCACCGCATGCATGGTGGAGATAAGGTGCGGCTCTGCGATTACTGTCGGTACTCTCACCTAACCCTGCTAAGGGATGAACTGCGCGCAAATAGGTCCGCCAATATATCCGGGCAGTGCAAAGATGCGATCCATAGTAATACAGGACCCTTGTTTCCCAGTACGTCGAAAAATGGGGCGTGGATAAGAGCTGGTCGACGGTGGGCAATCCGAGGACTCCACAGCGAAGCAGGGGAGGATGGAGTTGCCAGAAGAACCTCATGATCAGCATCGTAGAAAGCGAGAGGCTTCGGAATCTCGAAGAAAGAATTTATGTTGTAACTTGTGTTGCAAATAGAGTATAGGTAGTGGAGTGTTTCGTATTCCTTCTTTAGCGTCTCGTGATTTTCGCGGGCATGTGCAATCTTGAATGCGAGAGGCCTCTCCTGATAAGTACAAACGGAACCAATCAGGGTTTAACCGACGAGCTCGGGTTCGTCGTAAATGGACTGAATCTCTCAGCCGCCCCGCACAGGCTTCGGCGCCATCAATCCTCGACTTGACTACCCAGACAGTACCCTCAGTACCCGTACGGAATTACGAATCCAATAATAGGGTATTTGCTCTTGCTCTTCATCGGTGTATATAGCATGGTCGCCCTTCCACAGTTCACGAACGAGCCTCTTCCACTGCTCCCAGTAGAATTGGGGGCCAGTACCAAGAGCAACGGGCAAGTTGAGAACCTGCGCTGAGTCCTTCTTCCAGGGCAAATCTTCATCTTGATAGTTGTTCTCCATAAAGGTGATAATGTACCCAGGAATTTCCAGAACAATGAGAGTGAAAAACAGTTTTTTTCTAAAACTTGAGGATCCGATATAGGTAAACAGATTCAGTCGGCTTTAGCTTGAACACGACCTGGAGGGGCCGACACGATTTATCCAATAGCTCCACGACTGCGGGCGTATGTTTCGCAATCATAAACCGAACGAATCCTTCGTTGACCAGGGCGTATATCTTCTCCTGGGTGTATATCAGGCTTTACTAGTCTCCTTGAGCTCTTTTAATTCAGCTAGGAACTCTTGACCGCGCTCCAGAAGACCAGTTAGAACTGGTAGATTTGACGACGGTTTGAGACCGTTTCCTGTTGCCAAAAGCTTGAGTTGTAGAAACAACAGTTTCAGTAGAAGCACGGGTATGCGTGGAAAACGTCACAGTAGTGCTAGCTGTCGTACGCGTTCTAAGTTCGGATTCCGTCTTGAGTTTGGCAAGCATTGGTCTCACGAAGCGACCTGTCTTCACTGTGATTCTACAATTCAGCATCAATAGCACGGCAAATTCAAAAACACCAGTGGAAGTTACCGTATGACGACATGAATACAGCTATCTGTGAGAGCTTCGTTTGAGCTGATATTTCGATCCCTGCAGCGCTGGTGAGCCGTGCTCGCAATCCGTGGCACTGTTTGCGTTCTAAGCCAGATCCACCACGTTTAGTTTAGGGGGCGAACCGTTCTATAGCCAGGAGAGGATGCAATGTCGATGGTTTCGCAATGTTTGATTGGGGAGGATATAGTTAGGAGAAGATCCTCGGACCAGACAGTTATCGTAGTCTCGGAACCCTTTATCGTAGTGTGTTGAGAGCGAAGACGCGGGACAAGTAAGAAGAAAAGACGTATGTGGAGTGGAGAGCTACCTCGTCAAACTTAGTGCACCCACCTTGTTCCTACCTTCTTTGATGATTTTTGTTGAAGGATTTTTAGAAAGTTGATTTACGTATCTAACTACTTCAATACTTAGCAAGTACCTTCCTTGAAGTTAGACAAAGTAATAACCCTTCTAATCTTTTCACCGAGACGGATTCTTAGCGAGGGCGTCTAGTCGTTTCTTCGTGAGAATTAAGAAAGAAAGAAAACTACATAGTACTTGAAAGTACTTAGTACCCCAATGCATGAAGTTTACATCAAGATATATACAGTTAGTATTATGTTGTCTCGTGCCCAGCCTCTTGCGGCTGGGCACGAGACAAATTTAAGTTGAGGTGGGATTCTAAGGTTTTTTACCCTATATTATTCTTACGAATCCTGCAAACTGTTATTGACGCCTACCGCAATACTGCGCTCGAAATTCAGCCGCTTCTTTCATTTCGAGGAGCGAAATTACGAGCGACGAGAAAATCTGGGAACGAGAGCACTGCAATATCCCTTTCTTTCTTTTTTCTGTGCACATTGCTTGGGCGGACTCTGGGACGCCTAGAAACCCGTACTTCTCCCTTACATCCTCTTCCTATCTATATTTGGTGATTATATCATGAGTCTGTCGCCATTCTCCCCGATTTTTGGCTGAATATCCAGCGAATATTTGGTGCCGGACGGTGTTTTTCACCAGGTAGTACGAAAGTAATCTATAGTTATAACTAATATTGTTGAGTGCGTATACGTATGGGGCTCGCTAAATTTAAGTATTCCGTACTCTGTATACGTACCCCATGTCCGTGAACAAAGTTTGAATTTCAGCACCATTAACACAACACTACGAAAACCAGACTTTATCCACGGTATCGTATTCCGTTGGAGGGAATGACATCTACCAAGTATGTTTGGTTTGCAGAGTGGCAAAATGTCTGGATTCGCCTTATAGTTCTACACAGTTCTACACTACTTATGGGGGGTGGGATAATAGTACTACGGTATTTTGTTAGGATGCGCACATTGAGATGAAATTAGTCGCACGTACAATACTAATACCATGCTAAGAAAGCTTGATATTGCAAACTTCGAAGTGTATCGAGCCTCCACATGAATCGGCAAAATGTCGTAGAGACTGCAAAGTATGATGGTAGTTAACAATAGAAAATTTCACTCAACACGTACCCAATACGGTATTTGCTCACTAATTTCGCGCGACTACGGTACCATAAGGTGATATGGGTTGGCTGATACTGTTGTACTATTGTTATCTCTACCATTTCCTTTGTGTAGGTTTTTGTAGGCTATGTTGGGATCTATTTCTCGTGGCCGGATATCATGCGTTTTCTCACTTTTGCAGCGCTACTGTACGTAGTACTAATGGGTGTGGGCCATCTAAAGCTATTTCTTAAGTTCTATGCCAAGCAGGTAGGTACGGACGTCATCTGTCATAGCGGCCTTCCATCCGTTATTTCTAGCCTGTCAAACAGAACCTTGTCCGAACACGGGGGTGTGCAGTCATCACATCAGTTGGGTGTAGTAGTAGTGATACCAGCGGCGGTTGTGATGCGAGTTGTGCGCCCTGGGGGTATTTGGCAGTCTGCGGGGCTATTGGTGGTGCCCTGAGCCACCGGGAGAGCACGGCTATGAGTCGAACGGGGAAGGTGGCGGATGTCGGGGCTAACGAGGAGACGGTAGTGCTATATTTTGCGTCGACGAAGATTGAGGAGGCGGGGGATTACAGTTAGTGGGCAGTAGGGCCATCTGCAATCACTTAAGCCACCGCAACTCGCACTGACAACCTGCGAAGTCATTTGTTAGGTTTGCCATTTTGTATGTCTGAAAACCACAACACATCATTTTGCTTCTGCCCAATGTTCAGATCTGTCATTTTGAAATGTCCGTACCTACATGCTCAGTACAGAACCAAGATCATACTTTATCACTCACCTCTGCTTCCAGTTCGATTTGCAACCCCACAAACCTTAACAACCCCACAAATCTTACCAACAACCCCACAATATAACTTAAAGACTATTCGTACGGTTTCGGTGTGTCTATTAGTCTTGTAGTATAACATCTCGACTGTCCTTTTCTTTTCGTTCTTTTCTTTTCATCCTTCAAGACACCCAGCAGTTATGGCTCCACCAATGACTCCAACACCCCATACCGGCTCCGGTCAACCCGCCCACCTACCCTCTCCACACACTTCCACGCATCAAAACCGCCTTTCTTACTTTGCTGTACAACCCAATCCCCGCTTTTCTAATCAGGCGCGACCAGTACCAGACTCTAGGCTTTCCCCATCGCCGCCGACGCCAGTCCGCACCTCGTCAGACCGCCTCTCCAGGCCCACAGCCAGAGCCGCTGAGATGCATCAACATAGCGACGAACATGGATCATTCGATGGCGCGCAACAAGTATCGCTACCTAACGGGTCGGGGTCTTCATCCAACGGGTCGCCATCCAACTGGTCGCCATCCAACGAGTTGCAGTCTAATCCACTCTGGCAAGAGGTCATGGAGCGGTTTACCAGGATGTACGCTTCGAAAAATCTTCCTCCTCCTTCTCCCGCCGAAATTTATGCTTGGCTGCGCCGACGCTTGAATGTATCACCAACCGTCGAAGCGGCACGTAATAGAGATCAGCAAACGGTCACAGCGGGTCCCTCACACATCACCGCTCCAGATCGTCATCGTTCTGCTCGGCCCGTTCCATCTCAACCGTCAGCGCAACACCAACCTCCAGCTCCAGCTCCAGACTCTACCCCGGACTACATGGGAATGATCAGCCGATCTCCGAGTCCAGAGGAACACATCTTCTATGGCCCGCAAGAGCGAGTCATTACCCCCAGGGCTCAGTACGTGGAGGAAAGCAGACGCCCACGTCCACCCACACCGCCACCGCAACCACCGTCTATAGACCCAGACCACGTTCAAAACATCTCCGACATCGTCAAGCTGGGCCTCCAACCCCACACCTCACCGACAGGACGGCACCCTTCCTCCTCTACCAAGCAGAACACCCTTTTCATCTTCGCCGCACACGACGCGTGGAAGCTCCTCGTCCGTCACGCTCCACAAGCGGCCGGTGGTCTCGACCACAGCCTCGATTTCCACATCCAGAGGCTCCACAGGAGATTTGCAGACGCCGAAGATGCCTTCCACGCCTTCCTTCCGAGATACAGTGCCAGGCTTAAGTCTGCCTGGGCCCACCTCAAACAGGCCGCCCTGAATTCCTGTGGCCAGGAGACGGAAGAAGAACTGTCGGATCAGTGGGTGTTCATAACACTGGCGGTGCTGGATGCTCCCGCGAGGGCCTGGATCGATGCGAAGTTTCCCGGGAGGCGTGCTGCGCCGTCGTGGAATGACTTCGCGTGGGCTCTAAAGGAAAGCATTGACGAGGCGAAGCCCAAGTTAGCGGATGACTATGTTGATGGATTGACGAGTGCCAGGAGGGTCGCGGAGAGATGCCTTGAGCAAGACGAGAATGGACGCTTTTATGATGATGAGGGGGAGACATACTATGGGATTGTTGAAGAGTAGTGGTTTTTGAAGGTGAGTTATCGACTTCTCGCTCAGTTAGGATTACTTGGTGTGAGAGTTTTAGGTTTTTGGTACAAGTTTATATGGATGGACACCTGCAGTATCCCGGTTTAATTGGCGGACAATCCGCTTAAAGGTTTGAACATAAGACTAGTGTTTGATTATTGGACTCTTGTTTGCAGGTTAGACTCTTGTTTTTAGTTCAATAAAAATGTTATTTTAACTTTCCTCTCCAATCGCCAAAGCGACATCCTATGTGGTGACACTGCTCAAGAGATGGGCAAGAGTTCCGCTTTGAATTCTCCCTTCGGGGAGACAATTCGGTAGCCACAATAAGAAGAAGAGTTTCAAGCTCAAACGTAGACAGTCAAAGTACGCAGAATCCCACCCTGACGTCTATTTTCCCGTACGTGTGATGGCTGTGGAGACAAACCCTGTTAGAGAACTTGGGTTGACCCGGAATAACTGGCTTCAGTGTTTCGAGTGCGATATTGTGATTCTTGACCCCCAACACTTTATAGTTGTAAGACGGTGTTATCCTACGGAAACTACTAGCGCCAGTGATGAAATCTGGATGAAAGACTAAGAAAATGTGTGGGGAGAGTCAAAGATGAAACTCTATTCTCTCTCAACCTTCGAGATGTCGTCTCAACAAGGGCCAAGCCACTAGTCTCAACCTGCCAATCATCTAACCACCTCTCCCCACCAACGCTAAGTCGACCCTCTCCTCCAATCATCATCCTCCCAGATCATCCTATGACATCATGGTCACAGTGCCTGTCCTGTTTTTGTGGTAGTGTGTAATACTTACTCTTGACTACAAAGTACACTAAGTGCTCTAAGTTGACGGGAGAAAAGATGATAGTCTACACGTGGGCTAATCTAAGGCCTTCTATCCAATCTATCTGCATCTGATCAGTCTAATCAATTCTGGTTCCTCATGTCATCATGTCGTCTCCAAAATGTCAACTCTCCGTTTAATGATCGCGTCTCCATCTCATCGTCGTATGACACCAGTGAGTGAGGTGTTGAAAATGCGCATAGTCTACGAATGCACATGCATTCATGTGTGCGTATGCTTACGTCGGTTGCATGTTGAGTTTATATGTGTGATCTCTAGCGAGAGAACCAAATCACCGATTCCTCAATTAAAATACAGCCTATTGACTAAAAGCGTCAGGCAAGGTCTGTCGATCTTGACATCGAGTAGAGTACTCTACCTTATCAAAAACCCTGCCTACAGCTGCAACTGTTTTAATTAGCGGAACATGACAACCGTGATAACCACAACCAGTTGTCTGCTACCCTCTCCAACTACGAGTAACAATTCGGACAATGCTTTTTTCAAAATAGTTACTGTAGCGTTTCCACTGAGGTCATTGATCAGTTGCCATGTAATCGAACAGTACGTTTTCTGATAGCACTATACCCTTCCCAATGTTCCGCTGAGAGTGAGCACCTGTGTAACGAGTCATGCAGCACAATCCCGAGTATGTATTCCGAGGATCCCAATTAACGTCGGCTTGGCGCGTGAACAGCTCATATATACCCCAACCGCGGATATCCCTCGTTCCCTATCTTTTCACGCACAACCTTACAACTCTCTATGGCTCGCAACACAGAGCAACAAACAATGACCGCGACCGAAGACTCGCCGCTCTTAGAGCATAGTGAGTGCAGGGGATGCTACCACTGTTTCATTCAACCCTACCAGAATTATGCTCACTTACGGTTTCTAAGTACGTTCCCCTGCCGACACCTGGGGCTGTTTAACAGTTAGGTAAGGCTATATTATTATCATTTTTACGACATTCTTCGGGTGCTTGTCGGTGTTTGGTGCTTTCTGCTTAGTTCTTTATGGTAAGACCCATTTCGCGGTTATCAGGGGTAATAATCATGACTGTTAGCTATAGCGGCATATGTACTGCTCCAGGGTCTAGGCTTCATCTCTTAGAGTTTAAGTTGGGAGAAATTGGGCTTGAGTCTAAGAGTTTATGATTTGGCTTAGAATTTTAGGAAGCTGTTAGAAGTTGGATTGATGAAGGGATTCGGATGCTCCGGAAGGTCTACGCAACACTCCGTGAACACGAATTTACGGCCACTTCCAGACCCACGTGGTATCCCATGATCCGTAATGAGTTATGGTTGATAAAACAACCATAAAATACATATACTAAATCCGCTGTAACTCTACACTTTGTAGCTAACAAGGCTTTGGATTTTTTTTTCCAGTAATGAGCACCATATGAATGTAATTTCTACTGAGTCTCAAGCAAATATAGACATTGGCGATGGAGCAGTGTTGTTGACTGTAGGTTCTGTTGTTTGGTGTGGTATGCAGATTTGTATTGAAACTTTTGGTAAATCAAATCTAACAATTAACCCCATTAGAACCTGAAAATAAAGCGCAATATTAATTGGGTACCACTCTACTTTGGTAAGTAGAATCTTCTGAATCTACCCTATAACTTTGTTAATGACAGTAGGGGGGTGAGTATGGTGGGTTGATGTGATATTCTGAGATTTCTAATTTTCACCGGTGTTATGGTTGATTTACCGACCATAACTATGTTGTTACGGACGATGGGATAGCTTACTTCACCATATATATGTTCCAACCCATTGGCGAACCTACCCAGTTCGCGATATTTTGTCCCATTCACAACCCGGACAAGAGGCTCGCGAGATGGTCAATTAATGCGAACCCATACCCATTTAATGTCATTACAAGTTGCGGGAGTGCAGTAGACGTCGAAATTATAGTCAACTCAACAGTTCACACCACGAAAGCCAATCAATTGGCTCAAACTCTCTTGAATTCAGCATGAAGTAATTACTGAGCCCTTATTGAGTCACCACTATATATCACTTCACACAATCTTTCTGGCGCTTCCCCTTTCAGGTGTGACTCTTGGTTCTTCCGGCTGGGCCTGCAAATATGCCAATATAGTCTCAAAATTCCTAGTAATCAAAGGGTTCTGAGTCCGCTGGGCGAGGGGCTTAAGGTTGCCAAACTGACAGTTATGGCTGTCTGGGTAGTGATAGGAAACCGAGCATTGAAATTCATTTTGTAACGCGCACCGAGTACCTTAATAGCCTTATTGCATGTGCGTGAGAAGGTTTCTTAACTTGCCTGGTAGGATTAAATCTCCACATTAGTTTCTAGTACTTTTGTGAAGTTGCGTACTGGATTTCTAGTTCGCAAACCGACTAAAGTTCGCGAACTGGTCCGCCCAGTTCGCGAACGGGCATCGGTCGCGTATCGGTCAGAATGTATATATCGTTATACCCATCAATAAAATGTATTTGTAGGCTGTGAACAAACTGCTATAGGCTAGGGGCAAACTGCTAGCGATACTGCATCGAGCATTGAGTACCGGTACTGTTACTAGGCCCTGTAGTCCGTTATTCTTTGCTATTTTTCACTGCAGCGGCCTGAGGATACTCGAGGCTTGGTACGTGGCAGTGGGTTGTATGGCTTTTGTTTTTATTAACGGCAGTCTTCGGGCAACCGGTAACGACATTGACAATCTCTTAAGCTACTATATACATTCCTATATTCTTTCCCATTAGCTAAGACAATTACCTATGCATATTGCTAGCTGCGCCGTCCCTTCCCAAAAACCATGACTGCCAGGACCGCCCGACGACAATGAGCAGCATATCAACTCACTTTTCCGAACTCACAATTCTAGACATAATATCCCATCCCTGGAAATAATTGGTTGATTGATTTTCACGATTCCATTGACATTCTATTGCAAACCATTAAATTCAATTGTCATCAATATGTTTGTTATCTTCTCTCAGTTTACCTTGTCTCTTATAATATTTTTATTTTTATTCCACAAGAGTGTTCACTATTAAGCATTCGCAGCAGCCCCAAGTACTGGCTATCCATCCAAATCTCCTCCTCAGATTTCCCATCCAAAATCGCCGCCACAGTCCGCACTACCACAAGTTTCCTACAAATGTGTCAACATCTAGGCAACCCACACTCTAGTTGGGCCTTGGTCATGAGGCCGATCTTAGTGTTAGGGCGCTAGCTGTCTGTAATTCTAAAAGTGGTGATTGTGGATTATCGGTATAGAACCTTGACCGGGTGGTGAGCTTGGGGATCGGGGGAGATAGTTTCGGTGGCTCGGCCGAAAGAGAGTCATAGAGTATCACTCACAAATCGCTACCTCTAAAATAAGTTTCAAGAGAGCAATTGCAGATGGCTTACTAGAGTATCTCTTATAGCGGTAGCCGAGATCACAAGGCCTCATAGCACTTATCTCAGTTGCTGTTTACCCGCTAGCGACGCTACTCGAGCTCGTTTCTCATGGTCCATCGACTCGCCGACGTAGCCCACTAGCACCCCTCGCCTACCACATGGTCTTAGGTTAACAACCGATGTGGCCTTAGCGAGGTTAAACTGCCGGGGCGAACTAGACATAGAGATCGGCCCGCCGGAATCATCTTCATCCAACTCGATGGGCTTAGAGTGAAGTGTAGTCACGGAGGTGTATTCCAATACAAGTCAAGCGTCCATCCACCCTAACCCTTAGGGTTAATCCCTTATCTTGCAGCCTTTACTTAGAGTTAGTCTCGGAGTGTGGTACCAGCGCTCGAGACTAACTTAGAGTACTCCTGACCGTTGCTAGATTCAGCTAATAGGATTGACTCTTCTTACAAGTATAGACCTTGCTGCATAAACCTGCATTGTTGAACGCTAAGCATGGAGCCCTGATGGTGCAGGTGGTCTATAACTTTAGACGTATTTACATACTGAACGGATATTATTCTGATCGAGATTGACTTTCTAGGCCCTTCTCTTGTAACTTTTTGTACGCAATCATTTCTCCAGGTCAGAAATATCTCTTAAGAGACCCCGCCTAATACCAGAGCTATATCCGCATGCGTTCGCCCTGCCGCACCATTCTACGTCAGAATGCTCGTATTCAGCAGATGAGAAGTTCATACAGGCTGTAGTAATTTCTAACACAGGTGTCACAGCATGTGGGAGCTCGGCGTAGTGGGGTAGTTGACTTCTACCTGGTCACTCACGCCACAACGCCTTGCACTATACCTACGTAGCCTGAATTACAGCCGAGCTCTCCCTTGTATGTTTCGCTTGACAGTAACTAGTTAGGACTTGCCCATTTACCGATTCCCTTCTAGCTGGTAAGCTTCCGCCACTGGACATTGCGGCACCATCCCAGACCTTAGTCTCATCCACGGCCATCAAGTGCCCGCTTCTTGCGGACGGCACATTCCGGGGAAGAGGGGTAGGTGTAACCTCCCCTCAGCACATCAAACGCTAGGTACCCTCTCCCACTAAACCAATGCTTATCGCATATCCTCCTAGCAGTCCTCCTATTCGACGCAGCGGTGGCAAAATTTCCCCAAAGAAATTGGGTCGTAAATCTCGTCCGAATCGTACCAGATACACTATAACGGTACATAACACTGCATGCATATGCAGCCTGCGATGGGGATCGAGTTTATGTGGAATGATCAGGATCAAAGATCGAAGAATGAGATCTCGAACCCCATCACCACCACCACCAGCAGCTCGTGCGCCCTGTACAAGGCGTCCTAGAGGCGAGTTAACTATACGCACCCCAGAAGTTCCAGCGTAATTTCAATGTCAGTTTATTGCAGCGCTAGATATATATGACTGTAAATCACCACTAGAAAGAAAACAAGAGACGGCTAAAAAAAAACAAGAGGAACGCTAACAATACACAAAAGTAGTGGCAATTTAGAATAATAATCTACCGCTAACTAGAAACATGACTAAACGAAAAAAAAGTAAAAGCAACGCCATTTATGGGAAGGAAAGGAAAGTTAATTGTATATACAAACAACGCAAAGATGCAGAATTACAGATACAAACAACAATCAATGAAGATAAACATCAAGGAAAAACACCCCCGAAATGCAAACAAAACATCAGAAACCAAAAAAAACCGCTCATAAATCAAACATCAACTCAATCATCTGTTGGTAGAATCTCTATATTTCGTCCCCCCAACCCAAGCACCTCTAACACTCCCACCCTCTCCCTCCTCAAGCACCGCATCCTCCTCCACCGGCCAAACATCAAACTGGAAACTATCCTTTTCTCCCACCGGGATCAACCGTCTCCCCCACTGATCCTCAAACCTGATCTCCCCATGCCGCCACATCTTCCTCGCAATCACCGGGTGAAGCGGCACAGTTGGTGGGCTAACACTACGGCGGATGACGTAGCTAACCCCTGGTCGTAGTGTCTTTACCTCTTCGTCTTCATCTGCCGACTCCGAAGGCGAAGGGCAGTGCTCATTTACCCGTAGATCAATCTCCTCATCTGCTCGCATAGGGGAGCGTACCCGGGGTGGCGATCTGACATGGGGCTGGCGACCAAGAAGAGATTCGGGTGGAATACGCCAGCTCGGAGGTAGAGAGGGAGGTGAGCGGATGTCGCTTCTAGGAGGTGTGAGATAGCCCCTGGATGTTATATATGTGTCTGGCGTGGGAGAGGAGGATGGAGAGGGGACGGAGAGATCCTTGTTGCTGTTGTTTGGAGATCTGTTGGGGGACCTGCTAGGAGATCTATTTGGCGACCCGGCCCTCCCTAGTCCAGCCGCAATACCAGCGTCGATTTCTTCAATCATGTCATCCTCATCATGGTCCGGCCCCATCTCGGTGGAGTAGAAGCTGTGTTTCGATGAGGTTGGCGAGAGCTTCTGTTTCTTACTCGGGCTCTGATCGCTGGCTCCATAAAACGAGCGGGGAGCAGGCACGATCTCAACTCTGTCCAGGAAGCGCACAAGCTTCTTGAGTTTGTCTGATGGTGATGAGGATGTGGGGGAAGAAGCGGTGGAAGGTTTTCGGATAGCCGATGTCAATGCTTTCTTGTAAGCCGGCAAGCCGGTAGAGAATGTGTTGCCCATGATAGCTGTATTGTTGTTATCTCGCATCGATACCACAGTCCGTGGTAGTGGCTCAGTCTCCTCAATACCCGCAAGCTCGTCAAGGAAGTACGGCGGCACGGCTTCCTCGTCGTCTTCGTCGTCGTCAATGATCTGCGGGGTGAGGGACGGAGTAAGAGGGCCTCCCATGGTGAACCTTCTTTCCTTTTTTCCTTTGTATTCGAAGGCGGAAATGCGTGGGTGGGTTAAATATATTTCTTGTACCCTATCCCGCTCCTGATTCTTTATTCTTTTTCGTTTTATAATTGATTTATTTCCGTTTGTCTGAGATAGTGGGGGTGGGGACGGCGGGTGGCTTGCGACTGGTCGGAGAGGTCAGTTGACTATTTCCTTTTTTTTTTCACTCCAGACTATTTGTATTGGCAGGCGCGGCGTCCGGATGCCACCGGAGAAATATTTCTTGCGGGGCGGAGGAAGTTTAGCTCGACCGACCGAGAACTGGCGAATGTGTGTCCGAAAATACGGCAAGGTGGCGGTTATGGAATATCGATGATCCTGTCCGAATAGGGAAGCTTCGAAGTAAGGGAACTGCCTGCAGAGATGCTAGAGATATCATGAAATGCAGAAACACAAAACAGAGGAAACCAATATACAAAGAGCGAGAGACTGTATTTCAACTCCAATGCAAGCACGAATGTGAGGGGGTGGGTGGTAGATGGGCTTTATACTGCCTCACCAACAACGCCAACGGTCATCACGGATTGCGCCTGACATGAATGACTGATATGCTACCTGGGTGTGCGCAGGTAACGTTGGTGCGCTATTATTCACAATCCGTGAGCAATAGAATCTGGGTGTTTCGGGTGGTTTTTAGTAGGAATACCTTTTTGTTTTGCAAAGCCCAAAGTGGGCTGTCTATGAGTAAAACTGCGGTGCCATCTTGTCTTTGTTTTGGATCCACCCAATCATATCCCCACAACCTCCTGCGCGCGCATCGCGGCTCCCGACATACCGGTTCATTACCGGGTATTCTACCTTAGCAGATGTGTGTTACACAGAGTAACTAGTACATTCTCCTCTCCACTATGCATACATCATCATCAGCTTGGCAATGTAGCCATGACACCCACCCCCGCATGCCAAAAGCCACTGGAAATTTGGGTCGGTACCGATTCGCTCGCCTGGGGAGAAAGCGTGTAAGGGACCAACTAGTCAACTAACTATTGGTCAACAGCAACACAACAGCGGGAGTCACGCTTTCAGCAGCCTTGCTCATTCGAACTGGTGAGTCGAAGGATAGTTCCCCATTCCATTCCGAATGCTCTCGAAGGTATTTTAGTGTACGCAATCTCATCGATACGCGAGTTGCGAGCGTTTTTACTCCTTCTGGAACCTACTACTTCTGCGTACAGAAACTATGCGTCAGCTTTCGGTACCAGGTTCGAACTCGTATCAACACAATAAGGCGCTCAGCGTGCCATAGACTGTGAGTGATCGTGATTTGTGAGGCAGACCAGAGAGAACAGAAAAAAGAAACACAAGATAGAACTCACTTCGGGTGATGTGATACTTGTGAACATGCGCATACCTCCCCCCCTTTTTTTTTCTTCCCACGATTGAAAATGATCAATGGAACTTTAATCCGGACCCAAAAAACGTCATATCACATTTTATGCCCGCGAGGACGCGTTGAGTTTTCACGTACGGTAGTAAGTGTTCTAATGTAAATGGGGTATTTTAGCCAAGAAGGAGTTAGGGCGAAAAGCGGTTACGCGGGTGAGCAAGCTGAGCGGAAGTTCTCCTGCACATGCAAGGGATGTCATGTGTTACAGTCGATAAATTTGGCCGGGGTGATTATTATTTTTGTGGATTATCGATTATCATTTTTTTAGTCTCGGTTGAAACATTTCGAGAGGGCTGCGCCATAAGCATGCGTAAATTTGGGGCGTAGGAATGTTGGGGAATTATCGCCTTCCGACCTTGGAACTGTGCGTACGTTGCGTCAAAAGACCTTTAACTAAAAGATATCTCTGGTATAACCCGCACATATGGCAAGAATGAATATGAGGATCGAGTCAGTAATCCCGCTCCCCTAGCCCCCACCACATTCCCGCTGTTCGTTCCCGTAGGAATGGAAAAGCAAGGCGTGTACTCTATTCGCCGATATTCGCCTGGGAATGTACCCAGGACTTAGAGACTCATCGGGCGCGGGGTATAGGTACTTCGTAAGGCTAGAGTAGTGGTACTTGGGAATTTGGCGAACTGCGATCCTCATGTTCGTGTTCATGTTCGCAATTCCATGCTGATATCGCATACTTAGTACTACATAAGCACGATCTGATAATGAAACGCGAGCTCGTGGCTTCATTAGTCTCCTTCCACCTCGCTATAGAATCTTCTCCTGGCTTCTTCGGCCTCTGACATTGCGGATTAAAATTCCGCTTCAGCTAACGTCTATACCATAATATATCATGGCATCGGTTCTGCTGCCAAGGTCAGGACAAAAAAAGGTCAGAACATCGATATAGGTCTGCATGATGCAAACACCCTGCAGGCATCCACGAGACGTCGAACCAGCCAATAACGTCTATCGACTGACCACAATCCAATCTAGCGCCCCTCCGCATGCATTGTGCATATGTACAGTCGATCTTGACATGAGCCCAAGCGAGAGCGAAACTGAGACGGAGACAGAGACAGAATCGGAAGAAGTGCAGCAGCGAAGAGGATCAGGACTGTCGCTCGGGGGGAAGTCGGACGAATGGGAGGAAAGCAAGGGTACGTAGCAAACGGTTGAGCAAGATGAATGATATACATACATGATAAATCTCGAGTCCCTGCGTTTCCAAGCATTATGCTCGCAACCGGTTGGTTACCAAGATCGGATCCATCCGAGCATCTCCAGTGGGGATGACCATGTCTTTCGCCCAGCCAGAACGCCTCTACAGAATACTCTATATGCCAGATGCCTATGACGTCAAGAATATCGTAATACAAAAAGATCTCAGCCTACATCAGCACTACTGGACAACTTTGTAATACCTACGTGGTCTAGCGCTATGATTCGTCGATAAGATGGGTCTCGAGAGATGAATGGCTCGGCTCGTGCTTTTTGCCTCTGGTGGCGTCGTCCGATTCTGCACGGTTTCTTTTTCGTAATCTGGGGTAAATTAATGAGCTCTAGTTTGTGCAGTTGACGATACCTACTCTATATCCGAAACTTCATAGTGGTACAGAGCTGTGCGTGGCCGAAATGGGCGCGATCAACACCCCCCAATTCCTCTCCAGGAAGCAACATCTTCCATTTCCAGTCAAGGCAACCAATTTAGGCTCTGTCAATCCACCGGTGCCGTCTTTGCCGCGCTGTCACACCTCAGAGCACACACTTGCATATGACGAACCGGTAGGCAACGCGTATGTGCCTCGCAACACATCCGAGCTCCGGCTTTCCTTCTTATCGTCGGGAACGGCTACGCCGTAGCCCAAAAACCTGAAGGGGGCATTTGTACTCTAAATATTACCAAAAAGCAACGAATTATTTTGGCCAAACTCCAAACTTTTAATAGAAAAGATTAACTATCGATGATGCTATGGGAGGGTGATGTGAGACACTTTTGGGGGCCAAAACTTTTTTTGCTTTTTTTTTCGCTGCGTTGCGCTGCGGTCCTTCCCCCTAGTTGGATAAGAGATGGAAAAAGCTTTTCCGATTCGATTCGGATTTGTATTACCACAGCCCTGGGAAAAAACGAATGAATAGGATCCGGTGAGGTTGGTTGTACTTACCTATTCGTTCTCCGGTTTCCTGTCTCGGAACATGCCTGGAGTACTCTATATCTCAGCTGAAAGCTTAAGACATGGTATGTATGCTTCTCGCTTGGCTAGACGAAGGGAATGTGGTTACAGCACATTCAAGAAACATACAGCTGAGGCCATGATTGGATGTGGCCTATTCACAACAGAAATTTAAAATTTGGCGGCGTTTTGGTACCGCCCGCCGTTGGTGTGGGTTATGCTAGAGCACCAAGAAGCTGAATTGCTGATGATGCCTCACAGAGGTTTGGGGGCGGTGGTGACGGCATAATCAAATCCCGAGTTGAGTGGGCTACAGCTAGAAAATATACCACGAGACAAGCTGATAGAGCTCCGGCTTTCCCGATGGAAGGGTAAGAACGAAGGAACTTACAAATTGAAGTTTCTACTCAGCATACGACAAAGTTGGCAGTGTCAACGGTCAAAGCCGTCTGATACCACACACTATTTATGCACTGCCGCAAGTTTGCCGGTATCTTCTACCGATACAGTCAGGATCGGCAAACTAACTATTAGTACTTTGGTGTAAAAATTATAACTAGCAAACTCAATGGTAATCCTAGCCATACATATCCAATAGATATAGTTTGCTAAGGCATGGAAACCGCCATACAACAGTACTCCTATAGAGCCCGCGCCGCACTAAACTCCCCCGGAGTATATGGAAGCATGAACTTAGCTGGCGTCAATGTGAGACTTGGTCTCTGGAAATAAAGTGACGATTAAGTCTTGAGGTGTTCTACAGAATAATTGCCAGGGCGAGCAAGGAAATATTCGGCTACACATGACTTGATAGTGGGCATTGGTGGTGGTGGAGATGTGATTTAACAGCATGTGCATGTCAAGAAGGAACACAATACGCTCAGCACTTATTAGCGTTTATCATTTTAAATATTAGACTAGCTCTCCATCAAAACTCAGCCCCTCATCACCCGACACCGAGAAATCAGAACACATTTTGTGAGATACAGATATAACGTTGCGGTGGGCGTATTTACACCCACTCTCATCACTCTCATGTGCACAAATCTCTGAAGGTTACCTTTGAACTGTCGCAAGATCTAAGAAATTACCATCCCCTGAGTATAGAGCCGCAGGTGTTAAAAGTGTAGCAAGCTTTGGAAGCGATGCTGTTTCTTACTATATGCTGCTAGTAATATATGTTCCTACCGGAAACCCTGATCACTGAATAAAGACCAGAACGAATTGACCATTCTGTTACCTCGGGGTGGACCGGAACAGATAGGGTCCGTCTGCGGATTGTATTTTGTATACATACCACCCCTGCTCACATTGCATTCGGTTGAAATCTTAAAGATGAATTAAAGTGATGGAAATTCACATCAGGCGCCGTAATACTGCATACTGACCATATCCCCGTTGTTAACTGATGCCTCTACTAGGCTTCTAACCAACCATCTCGAGCTTCCTGCCCATAAACCAAATGGGTGGATAAGATATCTGTCATCGCCTGGAACGCTAGCCAATATCCTTGCTATTCCCCGCACCAGTAGTTTGTGCTAGATAACCCAACCATTCCGCTAAGGGTGATATAGGGTTGTGATTGGCTGACGGTTAATGGAATCAAGAGGACTATTAATTCTGAGGTCCGTTCAACCAATGGATCCCGCTCTTGAAGATGGTTGGGTTATCTATCCAGCACAATTACCAGTGCGGGGGATAAGAATCTGGATTCATCCATGGTCTTTGCCAACAATTTACATCTCCCTCTGACCCAAGGCTGGACTAGTTCCAGTTCGACTATCGATGCACACATATGTTTTGTATGGTGGGCACCCGTGACTAATCGTTCTAATGGCCTGTTTGCGTTTGGGAAGCCTAGTTGTAACCCAAGCAAAACTGGGAATGAAATCACCAGCCCAGGTGTCTGTATTGTGTAACTGTAATAAGGCGTGCGATACGCGGTGCTACAAATGACGATGCCTGAGGAAAAGAGAATGCACATCTCTAATAGCAAAACGGATGAACATTGTGACATGATGCACCTTAAGGCTAACAACCAACCGGTTTCAATTACTCAAGCAATAGTACGAGCGAAAATAATCTGATCTGACAGAGTCAGCGGTGAGTTTTTTGTTGCGGATGGGGGCCGGTTCGTGAACTGGACTGCAAAATTTGCGAGCTGGTCTCTGTAGTTTACGAACTGTTGGGTAAGCCCCAAGATAGACAAGAAAAAGTTGAAACAATCGGTGAGCCAGGCAAAACGACCAGGGTATGCCCTAAACCCCAGTCCAACAAAATTATGAGAACAACGTGGTTGCTGCCTTGCATATGTTGTTGGAAATACGCCCATGAGGGTCTGCTCGATTCCGCGCCCGATATCCAGTGGCCCAGAGAGCAGTCGGCCAAATAGGTCTTGTCATTATGTATATGTTCCGTACCGTACACAACCCGTGACAACTTGCAACCTAGAGCAGTCTAGACTGCGACCTTGGGACGGGTTGCAATTTGACAGCCCGTCTGCGTCCTCGCGAAGTTTTTGGCTGGAGAGATTATCAATAACCTCGGCAACCAATCACCACTTCTATCTATGTGATTAAAGGTTCTGGAACTTTTGATGGGATCCCACAACACTGCTGAGACTTATCGGATTGGGCGAGCTGAGCAAAAATGGGACCCCATCTCATAGCCAATACTATGCTTACATGGTGTGGGGGGACGTTGGGTGGGAGAGTGCCAGATGATGTTAGAACAGACCAGTGTGGTCGGGAAAGGGAGACAGTTCGCAAACCCTCACCAGTTCGTGAATAGGCTGTAATGTTGCGAACCGGTGACCGCAGTTTGCGAACCGAATGGTCGTTCATGGTACGGAACATATACACATAGCTATAGAGAGAGCAAGAGACATTATCGTTTCTGGACTTTGCTCACTATACCCGTTACCACCCCAATATATGTGATATATGATATCGGAAGTGACGAACGTTTCATGATGACGTGCGTCTATAGTTCGAGCCTCAGTCGCAGTTCACCACGGCTATACGGTATACCAAATTTAGGTATTGTACAGGGTGTCTAAAGGATTCGGGCCATTCGTGATGAGCCGGGGTCAATCAATCACTCGCTTAAAACCATTTCGCAAACTACATCGCACTATGTACCTGAATTCTCTACAAGTACATTGCCGACGACTGAGTGATCATGTATGATTGTCTAGCCATGGTCGCAGCCAGCTGTTCCCCTTTTCTTGTGTTGTGTGTTCTCTTTCTCTCTTCTCTCTTTACTGTGCTGAGTAGTATTATTGCCCCCTTTGGCTACTGTTGATCATTCTTTAATGATGTCCTAGACTGACGCATGCGGTCTGAATCCTTGTCTTCATTTTGCTCGCTACACATTTTTGGTGAGGGTTATCCTGAATAAAAGCTGAAATTTTAACCAAACTATTCCCTGAGTTGCTCTCGTATACCAGGATTTCCGGGTTCACTTCGTGCCGAAAAAGTCTGGGCACGAGAGCATCCCTGAGTTGTCCAGGCCTACACTGTGTGCTAACACAATTTAAACACAATTTATGTACCAGGCTCATCGGGTTCTCGCTCATCTGAGCTCGTCGTCGATGGCTTAAACCCCTCAGCTGCCTTGCATATATATACATGGCCCTTTACCTACTACTGATACCGAGTGAAATCTATGAAGAAGCAGCACCGAGCACATTACTGTAATAGGTACTATTAGGACTGCACTCGCTCTACACACAATGGGATGAAAATTGGGAACTGTTTCAGAAGAACATTCCTAGCCCGCCAGCGATAAAAAGCCGGCTGACAGACTAGGACGGCTCAAGAGTGAATGGAAAGCGTGTTTGTATAGTACTCGATCAATTTCTATTCAAACTTCTACTCTATAAACCTAAACCTAGGGCCCTCTCTCCCTATCAATCCCCCTACCATCGTATAACACCCAAAACCTACAAAGAAACAAAAAGAAAACCCCTCCCAAATACCCACACACAGAACTAACTCGTTCCAAATACCCTTACACACCTCGCCCTCGTCCCTACCTCCCAAAACTTCCCACCCACCCCCTCATTACTACCTTTCCCCTCCCCTTCTCCTTCGCCCCATTCTCTTTTCTAATCTCCTCCCATACCTCCCCCAACCCCTCCAAGCTCCCCTCACACTCATCAACCCCCCACTCCGTCCGTGCGCCCCACACATTAACAACCGTATCCCTCGCCTTCAACGCAGTGCCAATACTCCCCATCCTCAACACCAACACGCCCTCAGCGACCTCAACCCCCTCAAAAACCGGCCTAACCTTCCCAGCCCACCTACTCACGACCTCCCTAACCACCCCCTCCCCCACCGTCTCCGGTAACCCCCTAGCAACCAGCACCCGCCCGGCCCCCTCCCGTCTCATAGCAGCACCAACACTCGGCCGGATCGGTTCCGCCGCGCCCTGCGAGACCGGGATAAAACTCGCCCACGACGTTGTCCTCGGCCACTCTTTCCACGGGATCCCGCCGTGTTCGTTGACGTAGGACGCGTAGGCGGCTGCTGCTGAGGCGCGCACAAAGAAGATGCTGATTTTGCCACCGCCGTGGGAGATGCGTTCGATTTTGCCGCCGCGGACGGAGGCGAGGATGGTGGCGAGGGATACCGGGGGGATCGGGGAGAGGATTATGGCGCGGGGTTGGGGAAGGTGCGATGGTGAGGGGGAGTCGCTGAGGCGGAGGAGGGCGGGGTCGGTGCATAACGGGCCGGTGGGGGAGGCTGGTGGTGGGTCTGGAAGGTCGTCCGTGGGGAGAATATATGGGAGGCGGTAGAGGCGGTGGGAACGTGGGGGTGGGAGTGGCGAGCGGTGGGTAAAGAGGTGTGGGGGTGGCCAGGAGCTGGCAGGGAGTGCGGAGAGGCGAGAGGTCCGTGTTTCTTCCGGGTGGAAAGTCGCAACGTAGATGTAGCCCGGAAGGAAAGCGTAGGTGAAGCCGGAGGAGCTGAGGAGGCTGGAGGAGGAGGGAGTGGAGGTCATGGTGGGGGTTTGTTGTACATATGATAGCTATTGGTGAAGTAGATTGTAATGGCGATGGAGTAAATAAAGAATAAAAGGAGAGTGGTCAATGGTGGTAGATGCAAACATAGAAAGGTCTTTGGGATGTGAAGGGTTGGAGGTGAAGAGGTGGCCAAGAGTGCTCAAAAATTTAGCACATACTCCCTCTGAGAAAGAATCGTTGTTTCTTCCATCTGTACATTTCAAGGGACACACAATGCATCAATTATATACTATTTCGTCTTAATCCACATATCTAAAGTATTCTTCTAGCTCTTTTCATCTTATTCCTTCTTCTTTGACTTTGTTTTCCTCATCTCTAGCTCCAATCCCTTCTTAACAAACGCTTCCCAGACATCCCTCCTCACACTCCCTCCCGTTGCTTCTTTGTGTCCATTTGCAAAGTCAGCCCCTACATTATCCCTCACCCATGGATCCTTTCCCGCATACTCCTTCAGCATTTCAATGATATTAACACCCCCCTCCTCACCCTCCGCCACTCTCCTCTCTCTCACCACCCTACAAGAGAAATTGACTTTGTCGTCCACATACCCACCATTCGCCGCTATCACCACCTCCAGATCATTACTCTGCAAGGACCTCGCCCACCGCGTCGCAATAACCCCATGCACCTGGTACCTAGACTCTATGTAAACAACCGCAACCCTTTTGTCCTTCGAAAACGTCGGCGGCGTATGTGCACACCGCTGTATCTCCGCCTTGACTCTTGCTCTCGCATCTTGCAGCTTCTCAAGCAACTCCTTATTCACCTCACCATCCAAGATCCTCTTCGGCGTCGGCGGCGGGTCCGTGTCAGGCGTATGTTGTAGCAATTTCCAGGCGTCGGCAGTATTACATTCCGGCGTTCTCCGGGGCGCGTTGATAAGCGCCACCAAGTTACTGAGATGGGTTGTACGGTAGATCTTTTTCGCCAATAGTAGCTCTTCAGGATACGGCGGTGCCAGATTCGCTCGCATCGCTTGCACCCCCAGATCTCCAAAGATCCCGAGAACGGCTAGCCAGGCTGTTTTTGGCATTACGTCGGGATGCAGCGGAGAGCAGATCGTGTAGGTGAGGAGACTCGAAGTGGCGACTGGGTGGTGATTACAGGCGTTCACAACTGTTGCGCGCTTAGGGAACGAGTCGGATTGATGGTGGTCGATAATCAACACCTTCGTATCAGTTTCGACTAGAGGAGGAGAGGCCCGCGAGCCTTGGTCAACCACGATCATGTGCGAGATTTCCTCATTTCTACACGTGTCGGTCATGAGTGCGCGCTCTTCGGGAGAAAATATGCTGCGCCCTGCAGAGACAAAGTGGGTGTGGATCTTTGCGGCGGGCTTGAGGAGAAGCTGGAGCGTGAGCGAGAGGATCGTGCCTGAAGATAGGCCATCTGCATCGCGGTCGGGGACGAGAAGGATGTTTGAGGGTGAGGCAGCACTGCAGAAATTAGTTGTGGTGGTGGTGGGAGGAGAGGAGGAGAGTGTGTGGACGTTTCATTGAGGAAGGCTCGGGCTGCTTCCAACTGCTCAAGGGGTGCGGGCCAGATTTGCGGAGCCTTGAGGGGCGAAATCTCTATTGAGGAGGTGAGTGGAATACTGATTGTTGGTGGGGAGGTTCGAACCGTTTCCTTCACTGGGACTCGATTCCGCGCGGGCTCTTGTTCCCAGCACTGTTGTACTAAACATGGACCTAACAGTCGGTGTTGGTGCCGATCTGGGTAGCTGCCAAGATTTTTGAGCAAAATTTGGCGACAAGATAAGTCGCAGAAAGAAGGAGTTCATGGTTATGAAGATGCGCATTTGGGATTGCGCGGGTTGGTGGGGAGTGAGACGAGTCGTGACGTTGGTGGTCGGCGCAAAATAAGCTAACAACGATTAAGGTTCGGCGGCTGCGGGAAGAGGCTTCCAGAAACAGGATCTCGCGTCTCGGCAATGCAAATACGAGGCGGACTTGGCGGCGATTGTTGGATAATCTACAAGGAATTCCTGCACCGTCCACCGCGCGGTAAATTGGCAAAAACATCGACAGCACTGTATTCTTCCTCTGGGCGCCAGGGTTCTGTTTCTCCTATGCGGGTCTCAGCAATCGCGTAGTGAAGCCGGCTGGCAAAGCAAATAACGACATGTGCATTTTTCGCAACAGTCGGTTTCTCAGATCATCCCTGACGCTGTAACGCTTCAAGCAAGCGAACCCTGTCGTTTGAATCTTCGTTACACACCAGTCTCGAGCGGCAAAGTCACGTTTGAATCCGAGGGAAATATTTTGAAACGATGTTGAAACACTCCCCGCATGTCACAATGGAAAAACTTCGAATCTAGGCCCAGACCGACGCCGCCGATTCTTGAAGCTGCCAAGCCGCCAAGCAGTTACAGATCCATGCAACACGAGCTCTCAAAACCAGTAGCATGGGATGCAGTGAGCCAGAGCATCTTCGCTATGCGGCGCTGTCTGTATTCCCGAAACACTCGCTCGACGCGCGCTATGTTTGCAGCCTCTTGGCTGCATTGCATACAGCTTGAAGTCGTATAGGTATTTTATCTGCCTCCTAGTCTACCCCACTGCTGATTCCTTTATTCTAGATTCCTTTTCTTCGCTCCATCTTCTCTGCACTGTTTGTTTTTTCCCTTAAGATTTGACAGCCGGCCTGCTTCTTTACGTTCCTTCAAACAATTCCTTCGGTAATCTCCGCTACGGTCTGTGACCTTTCGCGAATAATACTCTTTGATATCGTTAATTGATAACTTTTTAACTATAATCACCAAACTTACATAAAATGACGGCCGAGGATCCCAGATGTCCTCACAGCGGACGGGCGGGTGGATCTTGTCCGGCCTCTCAAAGTTCGTCACGCAGAGGTCCTAGAGGATGTGCCTTTTCCGGATTCCAGATGGAAGCCCCGGGCGTTCTGTATGGTGTAAGTTTCAATATCAAAGGTTATCTAGACCTTTACGATGGCATATTCTAACGACTCTGATTACAGGCACCACAAGGCCCTGATGCTCCAGCACAGATACATGCTCAGGAACACAAAACGATGGTGGAAATGTTGATTCCATCTGCACCCTTAAAGGAAGACGTCAGAGGCTTAAAGAACGCCGACTCCCTCGTTCCTTCCGACAACGATATTCTTGCCGCTGCTCTCGGAGCACCAGCCCGACGAGTACTCATGCGGGCGGATGCTCTGGGACCAAAAACAGGGTACAGGGATGGTTATCTAACGAGCAGATGGGGGTTCTGTCCTCCGGACCCTGAGGCATCGCCAATCGCGTTAGCAGCCAGTCCTGGGAGATTGTGGAGCGATCTATGCCGACGAATGCCTGGGCTGGTAGGACGCGGAAAGATTAGAGAGGCCATCCTTGACTTGCCGCTGGTGGTAGGAACAGCCGATATTATTCCTGATCAGGCCTTGTGGGCAGCAACCGTTTGTTTGGGAATTCTAGCGTCCGTATATCGGTATGAAGAGCGGAATGACGGGCACGAGGGGATTGCGACAACACCCCTCAGCGCAGCAGTGGCCTCGCCGGATGAGATTATGCATGAGGATGAGTGTGAAGAAGAGCTGAAGGGAATTCCTCGCAATATTGCGATTCCGTTTCGGACCCTGTGTACGAGAATGGGCAGGCCGTTGCCTCATTTAACTCAGTATGATGTGTCAATATACAACTACAAAATACGGGACCATACCAGCGTATACCCCTACGTTAATCGGTCGGAAAATATGGATCTTCGGTGGCCCGTCTTTCAAGATCGAGCAGAGGCTATGTTTCTACTTTGCATGGCTGAGGTGCATGGAACCTTTACCAATGGAATAGAGATTATAACGAGGTGCCAGGAGATGGTAGTGGAGAGGTATGACCCGCTATGCTGATTCTATTTTTAGGTCATCGGTCGCTAATTATGATGTAGGGACAACGAAGGCCTCCTTGTGGAGTTAGTAAAGCTGAAGGAAATCATAGATCAGCTTGGCTATGTATTTCATAAAATTAGTGTTAATCCAGGAAGTGGAGAACAGTTTGCGAACCCAGTAGAATGGGGACAGAGGTGAGTGACTGCTTTCCTTTTGTAAGTATATATCCGTGTAAAGAGCAACACTCATTGTGGTCCAGATATGCAAAGTTTAGTGCACCATTATCGAAGAGAGTGCCTGCACTCTCCGGTCTCGCTCTTCCTCTCTTCCAGCTCATGGACGCATTCCTCGGCCGTACAAAATATAATACATTCCTTGGCCTGGAAGCCCTCCATCTTAGAGCATGGCTGCCTCTCAATCACCGTGCATTCATTGCTGCTATAGAGCAATACTACCAGGTCCCCCAATACGTTGCCTCGACAGGCGATAGACGTCTAATTGGTGTAATGGATGGGATCGTAGAGTCTTATGCTGGCGAAAGGGGATTTATGGGAACCCATAGATGTTTGCTGCCCAAAGCCAATACTTTCCGGAACAAATTGCTGATTGCTGGCATAGATAAGGTGTATGGATTCCTTGAAGTGGTAGCAAAGACTGGTCGAACCGAGACAAACGGAAACGCTGGCGGCGGAGACAATGAGGGCCGACCCTGGGAAGAAGTCCACCGTACCCTCTCCGACTCTATGATTGAGCGACTTGACCCTTTCCGCACTTCTATTTCCTTGAAACCCCACGAAATGAGGGGCTGCTTTGAGGAATGTCGCTTCATGAGCCGTATTGTCGGTCGTGACTTTATCGATGCCGACAAGGACCGAACAACCGGCAAGGTGACTGTTGACTTAAGAAACACAGGAATGACATTCGGTCCAGGAGACAGGCTGGCAATAATGCCTTTAAACTCATGGAAAGAGGTTGTCAAGGTGGCTCAGGTTTTGGGGGTCGTTGATCGCATGGACGAAAAGGTTCCTCTGGAGAAAGCAGATGACTGGAAGCGGTTCTCGAAGCATATGTTTGATGTTGCGCGCAACCCAAAAGCCGGAGATTTCACTTTAAGAGATATCCTGAGGCGAGGGCATTTGGCACCCCTAACTAAAGAAACGGTGATGGCGGTGAGTCCTTAATCTGTCTCTATCTGAATGATGTATTCTAATGTAAGGTGTAATTTAGGTACATGTTATGCTACGTGCATCATCAACAGGTCTCTTAGAAGTCCTTGCCTCCGAATCCTGGCCCGTTAGTGGATCGCTCGGTGATCTTCTCTGTCTCGCCCAGTCGGGTGTGTCTTCAACTATTTGGGACAGCGTTTTCGAGCAGGATCTTTCGTGGCTTCCCAAGTTAGTGCCAGTAGAGGTACCAAGAACATACAGCATCTCCAGCTTTTCTTCAGAGCTACTCCCGTCTTTCGTCAACCTGACAGTATCTCGAGTGGAGCACAAGCTCTGTCCATTGCTTACCTTTGATGGAAGCAAAGACATTCTCCGATCTGGAATCAGCAGCGGTTTCTTAAATCCCCATCCAAGTGAAGAGGATGAATCAGAGGTGCCAACAGCTGTCAAGGGTGGCGATGAGGATATGGTAAGCCTCAATTATCCTGCTTTCTGAGTAATTCTACTCACTCTTGTTGCTAGGCTCTGGTCGGCATCTCCCGTCCACTCAATTTCCAACTTCCAATCTCTCCTGGGGCTCCGGTAGCTATGTTTGCTGGAGGCTCAGGGATAGCTCCATTCCGCAGCTTTTGGCAAGAAAGACTGGCTACCGGTGCCGTAGGACGGAATATTCTCTTCCTCGGTGTACAATCGCGCAAAAAGTTCGTGTATGAAGACGAGCTCCGAGACCACGTTCGATACGACGGTCTGGAGCTTCACACTGCATTCTCAAGGGACTCCAAAGGACTGTCATACGACTCATATACAAAGGATCTGGTCGAAAAAGAAACCGAACCACGTTACCTGGATGCTGTAATTGCAGAGAAGAGAAATCTGATATGTGATCTCATTATGTCGACAAAACAGGGAGGTCTTGGTGGATACCTTTACATCTGTGGTTCAGTATCAGTCTACGAAACTGTCATCCGCGGGGTCACAAAAGCCATCTACCAAGCCCGTGCCGTCACCCAGAAGTCAGCCGAAGCACTTGTTGCAACTGCATTTGCTGAGCGTAGGTTTATGTTAGATATCTTCATGACCCCGCGAGCAATGTCATTCAATGAACCCATTATCCCTCTTTCGACACTAGCACGCAATACAGGACATCGAGACGGCTCTAAGACCTGGATCGGAGTTCATGGCGCCGTGTACGACGTTACCGATTTCCTACCGATACATCCGGGCGGATCATTGATAGTTGCGGCAAGTGCGGGTCTCGATGCATCAAAGACTTTCGATGAGATTGCGCATACCTCTAACCCCGAGGTGATGAGTTTGCTGTCAAAATACTTCATCGGCTATCTTGCACCGAAGCCAAACTTCCAGTCCCCAGAACTTGGGGTTCTGTATGATGGTTGGCAGGACTATCTTCGGACTAGCGTGGAGAGCTTGACGACACTGTCTTTCGAGGTCAAGGCGATATTGGCGGACGCAAATATCTGGTTCTCGGGGGGGATGCTAAACATGGGCGGTGTACGTAAACTGTATCAGTTCCAATCCAGGCTCATGCAGGATGGTTTCACGACTCTATTTGGATCAAAGTAAGTTGTTCAATTATCTGCAGGTGGAGTCGATAGACTAACACTCACAGACTACAAGAGCTCTTTGTCAAACTTTCATTCACGCTGGTTTCTACGCACAACTCCGACTCACGTCTCCCCGATGTGATGGGAATTGTGGCACGAGCCCAATGCTCACCAGCCGCCACCGCTGCCCAGAAAGAGATTGCCCAGGTTGGCGAGTACGTTTGTGACAGCTCCACAGCACAGGCTTTCGAAAGAGGTATCATACAGTATGCGCAAGCGGTCATGGAGCTCGATGTCCGCTTCCTAGAGCAGGTCAGGGAGGAGATTTGTACGGGCATGGATGGATTCGAGCTCATCATGGCTATGAAAGGGGCAGTCGCTGGGAAACAGGTATACATCGCCCCCATGCACTCTTCATTGACGTACCTAACTCCTCCCCTCACTCAGCGTCTATTCAAACTCGCTGCCTTCCTGGTGTCAATCCTTGAAAGGATCGCAGAACGCCTCGACACCTACTACGTCGAGCTCTCCACACAATCGCTCTATCACCCGGAGATGGAAGACAACCCCGCGCGCGCACGCTGGCGGCTAGTGCGACGCCGTATCCGCGACGGTTCCTTCTTCCTGTACACCCAAGACATAACCCTCGACACCATCCGTTCCAACCGCTTCGACCCAACCTCATTACCGGACACAGGAAGATCAAGACTAAGCATAAGTTTCGACCGCGTGATATCGCAAGCCAACGAAATGGTCCAACAAAGCCTGCACCGCCACGAAGCAAGTGAAGACCGCGACAACCTCTCCTCACTACAACGACCCCCGCGACGTCTCGCAGACGCACACTCCCGCCGCGCAGAAGACTCTGGGCTCAGCGGTGTATCCAGCTACGAAAAACACCTCGACCGCAGAGCTGCGCATCGCGTCTCGACGTTTCTGACAGGGAACATGAAGGCGATCCGCCGGTTGAGCCAGGCAGTGGATGTGACGGCGCTGGAGCACGCGTTGGGTAGTAGTAATACACCGCGGGAGCGATCGCGCAGTAGGACACCATTAGGGAGTAGAATCCCAACACAACCAGCACCGTTACGTCCCGAGTCGCGGGGTCGGCAGAGAAGCGAGCATCGCTCGGAACGCGAATTTGCGATCTTGAATAGTACCCGGATGAAGGGGCTGGAACGCTCCGGGTCTGTATCCTCGTCTTCGTCGTCTTCGTCGTCTTCGCGTGGAGAGAGACAGACGTTCTTGCCGGGGTCACCGAGGGATTCGTTGAGAACGCCGATGCAGAAGGGGAGACGTGTGGGCGCCGGTACGCGCAATGAGGGAGAGGTCGTGGCGAGAGCATTGGAGGGGTTGAGGGTTAGAACTTAAGGGATAATGGGGCTTCTGCGGGACGGAAGCGGGATAGATGGGTTATGTGTAATGAATGGTATTTGAGGGGATGGGTTCGTTTAGAAATACAATCGAGGGGGTGTGGTTTACGGTACTCATGATGGTTTAAAGTGTGATATAACATGTCTAAGTCCAGTACTTCTAACTTGTGGCGAAAAAGAGATCTTAGGGTTAGAGTTGGCCAGTCATTTGAAAGTAAGAGCTTAGAGAATAGAAAGAAATCACCATGGTATATCTAGCGAGACTTGCCTTAGGCAAGTTCACATCCTAAACAACTTCTCGGCTATGTTTTTTTTTGTTTTAATCATACTGTATTCACTCTACTTAGAGTATGACAGCCCCTTAGTCCCCTCCGCCTCCGGGCTGGCCGGCTAGATGGCGGAGCTCCACTCCTACTACCCGTTTCTCGGCTATGTTTGTGCTTCGGACACAATCAGTCACTCATATATTTTGGGGTGAGTGATGGTCTAATTTTGCTTGTATAGGTTTCTAGACTCTATTCGCAGCAAACAGCTTCGAATTCAAGCCTCAAACTTCCCCGCTCTAACCACCATTCCAAAAGTCTCCAAATCTCTCCTCGCATCCTCAGCAGTAGTTTTAATCTCCTTCCCATTAACAACCATCTCCCACAGCTCCTTAAGCTCCAACGTATACGGGTCTTCATACGTCCTCCTCACGGTCCTCTCCTGATACGCACCTTCATCCCCCTCCACCGCCTCCCGCACAGTCATAACCACCGGAAGCCCCTTAACATACGGCGTATCATACTGCACCTTCACCGTCTTCTTCCTCCCAAACACCTCCAAATGCGCATCAAACCTCGGCACATCATCGAACCCACTCTCATACGTCACCGCAAAATCCGGGTACTGGAACAACACCGTCCAGATTGGGAAGCGAAGATGGCATCCGAGAACACCCGTTGGCATGCCGAGTGCCTCGCGCATGACCGAGAGGTCATGCGAGCCGAGACTACCAAGGACCCGCCAGATTTTCGTAGTCTCGTCGTTCGTCTCAACCCCGTTCTCGGCGGTGAGGGCCTGGAACGTTTGCTCGCGTGCTTGCTCTTCCTTGTCCCGAACAGCCTCGGCAGACGCGTCCGAAAACCGCTGCGGAAACGTTCCGGACTGGGTTATAAACACGGGGTTCGGGGCGATGATATCTTCCCCCCTCTCCATCAGCCCTCCTTCCATACCATAGAGTGTTGGGGCCCACCTCTCACTCTCGCATAGAGCACCTCCCCTGCGCCGCCGACCTCCTCCATCGCATCCCGAAACGCCGCCGCATACCGTCGCATATACCCGACCATAACCCTACCTGTACTCTTCCTCTCCGCGTCGATAATCTTGTCTGCGTCGCGGATACACAGCGCCATCGGTTTCTCAACAAACACGTGTTTTCCGCACTCGAGCGCTTTCACGGCATGTGCGCAGTGGTATTCATCAGAGTTGAGGATGAAGACGACTTCAACATCGGGAGACTCGATGAGTTCGGTGGGGTTGAGGGTGGTTTTGTGGGTGTGGGGGAGACGGGAGGAGACGAGGGTGAGGGCGCCGGGAGAGACGTCGCAGAGGTAGGTTATGTGGAAGAGGGTCGAGAGGAAGGTTAGTGTTGGGATGTGGACTACTTGGGTTACTTCGCCGCAGCCGAGGATGCCAATGCGGAGGCGTCGGGGGGTGGTCATTGTTGTGAGGATATGGAGTGGTGAGAATTGACCCAACACTACCCCGCATACCCCGCATCGTGACACGTGATTTGGCCGACTTTAAGGTTCGGTCCGGGGATGCAGGGAGGCGCTGGGTGATGCATCCGAATGCAGCGCCAATTGTGGTTTTATTAAAGTCTTATTGACGCATTTGATTCATCCATTAATGGATCATAACGTAGATAGCGTTGTGACTGAAGAGAATTCCTCCAGGGGAGCATGGACAACTGTCCAAATTGACTAGGTGTTCTGATATTCGGCGCCATGACAGTACAGACAGCGAATGTCACTAAGTATTTCCAAAAATATTCAAGAGAGCTTGCAAAGAAAGACCTCATGCTAAAGATATTCAACAGTCATTTGAAACGACAGGTTACAAGTCTCTCCACCCGTTACCGAAAGCGTTGGCCAGCATCCGGGTGGTCGTACCGATAAAGTTGTAATTGTGAAAAGAATAATAACCCGACAGGTTACGGTAAGTGTGCCACGAGTAATGCTAAAGTAAAAACGAGAAGAAACGCTAAAAAGTAACAACCTCGCTCAACTACCTAGCAATCAAGCGATCAAACTCCCAACCTCCCTCCTTAACAGCCGCTCGGTCTATCGAAAATGAATTGTGAATGAAAAGGATTATTAGGGTCTAGTATCCCAATAGCGTACGAACACTGACAACCTCAGAGAGGAAGTTTGAGACTCCCACCGAACCTAAGGCGCCGTCAGATTAAAATAGACCACAGTATTCCCAACAACTTACCTTGAACTTCAAGCGTTTCTCAAGGGATACTCTTCATCTGCCGTTCGATCGTTGTAACGTAAACATTCCCGTCTGGATTATACATCGTCAATGTTATCGTTTTCCCTTTGTCATTGACGATGCCCTCGAACCAGTAGAATTCTTTCGGTGAAAGATCCTTCTCTATTTGAAACATGTTCTGATCTTTGATGAGTTTCAGCCGGCGGATGATACTTGTCAGCGGTCTGTTGCGCTCTCCTTTTGCGTCCTTCGTGAATGTGGTGAAGATATAGCAAGGGGCATCCATTTGCATACCCGCAGGGAATGTTAAAAAAATATTTTCGTCCGACGCATGTCCGCTGTAGTTGAATTTCCCTATATACACCGACTGGTGAAACCCCAACACGCCGAGGAAGTCGGTTTCGTCCTTTGCGTTCAGCTTCTGGATTGCACTATCGCAGTGCGCTCTAGTGTTACCAGCAATGAGCACATTAACATGTTCTATGTCCATTTTCGGCTGGTCATGCTGGAACCTGTGCCTTATTTGGACCGTTCGACAGCTCGTTAAGAAGTCGGCCACCTTGTCAGATACACTCTCTGCCATTGCATGGACAACCACGACCGAAATGGGCTCCATAGCCTCAAAACATAGCCTGAGGTCTCTGGCGACGCCTCCCAGGGCATCCACACCACTAATCCACGCCGATTGGGTATCGCCCCTGTTGGTATGAGCAATATGCTTGAACGAATAAAATGTCCCGTAGTAGGGAATGTATTCAGCAAAGGAATATTCAAGTTCTTCCCAGTCCATAGGCATTCCTATCGTTTATGGATAGGTCGGATAGTGCAACTGCGGGGGAGGTATAATAAAGGAGTGTTTGTGGTCCGGCGAAGAGAATCGTAGAATTAATGGGAATACTTCGATGCTTGGGAGAGCGAATAATATGGATCGGGCTGAGTAGCAGAATACTTGATGTTGGGGACAGCGATCTAGTAACACAACATCAGGGTGACATGTTCTTTGGGTGAAAAGCGGGAGTGCAACCACCGTTCTGGGTTACAGGATGGCCCGCAGCCACCGCAGTGGAGGTATAGGTAATTGGTGGATTGACTTCGCGTGATGCCGGATTAGATGATTGCATCTGTCCTCACAATCGTACTTGATGGTGGTCAAGACGCAGTCAAAGGTTGTCCGTAAGTTGATGATATTAATGGGAAAATCGGTAGTTACATCAGATACCCACTTGTGAGGTGTGCCTAATTGGCTCAGCTCCTTTAACTTGACGAAGGTGCAGGAGTGCATGGGATTTGCGGCTTTTAGCGAATCCCGGCCAATCACGTCCTGCCAGCAACTTTATGGGAATCGCCGCCGCCTGTTTTACCCCACCTCCAGAATTCCCCAATTTAAAGACTCTCGATAAGACCGTTGCGGCTCGTCTTTTTCCTCTTCTTCGTCTGCCTAGAGTCAGGGTTGTCTGTGCACTTTCCTGTGGCTCTCTTCCTCTTCCTGCTTGCTCTACGTAAATACTTATCTATCCGCTTCCGTCAAGTTGCACTCTTCGGTGGATTTCTTGAATATGGGCCGAATCGGTATATGTGGCCTATCAAACGTAGATGAGGATTGCAAACATGTTAGAACGCCAGTCCACGCTTCACTATCCACTTCAGGCCAAATGTGAAGCGCATTGATGGTAGAGGATGTTGTTAGCTATATAGTTCATCATGCAGCAGAAACCGGTTGCTGGGCAACCTGAAACCAATCACTTAGTTTGTCAAAACCGGTTATTGCCGGTGGCCAAAAGTATGCGTGTTTTAGATGTTCTGCAACCGTGCTTGACTTCTCGTTTTCACAATACCTGATCACGAAAACACTCTACAGGTACAGATATGTTCACCTTGGCAGTATTTGACAATTCAATTGAATTTGAGGCTGACACTGCAGAAATTTTTTTGGCTCTTTATAATTCAATCAGTACCATTTTGTGCAATGTTTTTTAGCTTGTCTTTTTTGGCTGCAATTTCAGCAGCTTTGTGGATAAGCTTGAGCACAGGTCTGATCCATAGTTAATGTCACATTTTCAAGCAGTTTGGCTTGTGGGGAGGTGAGGGTGGTTGTGTTTATTTAGCTGAGCGATTGAACGAGTTCGAAAGCGAGGTATCAGGCACGGTTGCACAGCAGGCATACTTTTGGTCACCAGCAATAACCAATCATCGACTGACATATTTTTTCTCACGAAAAAGCACAGTAAGTCGCCCTACGCTCCTTGGTACCGGGGATCTTCTCTTCATACCACAGTTTTCCTAGACGTGAGCATCGCCCCACCCCGTCTATCAAGTCGAGGGAATGAAAACATCGATAAGTTCTCACTCTATTGTAACAGACCAGACAGCCAGATATGGCAGATTTTATCGATCCGATCGGTAAGTGACCAGTAACTGCCAATTCAGAAAAGATTGCAAGGTTGCAAATTGATGGTATCTAGCAACTTCAACTAAGCCCAGAAGAACCAATGTCCAACAACCAATATACCCCGATGCATCCGAATCCCTGCAACTTCCGTCTGTCTTTCAATCCTCCCATGTTTCAAACCACCGAGCAGAAGACCTGTGGCTGAAGTGGCTTCGTATTCCGTCATGGTTCTTCGCCACAACTGTATTTACTAGTCGTATACCGTTTGTGTCAGCGGCCGATGCTGGCGACGATTTCAGTAACAACCTCCTTTCGGATCTTGCGCCAATTTTGGCTCTATTTGGGGAGCAAGTCGCTAAGCAGTACATGAGTCAGTCCATGGGCTGGGTAGAAGATATCATCTTTGCGATGGCACCCTTAGGTATAATTACCGCCATTACTGGTGCTATCAGGGTTGGCGGGTCCGCCGAGATGAAAGCGGTCATAGGACGTGCTAGAGAAGGAAAAGGCGTGGTTGAAGTTGAATTGATGTCTTCTACTTCGGACGATGTGTGCGAATTATGGAATGGGGACAGTGTCGTCAGAGTACTAGGATCATCACCAATCATCGAACTATACTACTTGGAGTATACGCCCCCCAGATCTCCAAATCAACTATACCACAATATATCGAGACTACCAGATCAGGGTGCGCCCTTGCATGGTAACGATGCCTGGAATTCAGATAGCACTAAGATATATGATTTCAAATCGGCCAAGGATGCCCGAATTTTAGAAACTATGCACCCCAACCAATTGAACGATGAGCAAGACGACAAAATAGCGCCGAATATTGCGCTGAACATCAGCAGCCAACGAGTCTCCGACTTGGAGTTTAAGGTAGTCGCAGTAGTTGGCTCCTTATTGCAATTAGGTGTCATTGTTTTTGCCGGTTTAAGCGTGCTATCGTCACCCTGGAACGAAAATTTCAAAAAGGATGGAAAGCTAGTTCGGCCATATGCGTTTCCGTCAATGGCTGCAGGCACTGCGGCTTTGGTCTTAGGGATGTTTCTTTGCGCATATATCATTGAGCGAAGCACCATCGAGGCGGCATGGGTGATCAATCCGAGCGATGAAGCTCAAGTTAGGGTAGCATGGGTTCAGAAAGGTGGGGTTGTCAATGATCAACAATTTGACTCGTATGTTATACAGCGCAGTGATGGATCTTCGAAATTATGGACGAACGTTTGGACCAAAGTCTCTGCGACATTCCCAACTCTTTTCCTCGCCTTACAGCAGCACCTAAGCATAGATACTCGACATCTAATTATGACCTCCCGAAAGCACAAAAACCAGCAGCAAGCTTCCCTGACAGCTGTGGCTATATGCATATCTCTGGGAGGATTCATAGTACAATTTATTGGACTGAGAGGACTAAATTGGTCAATAACAATTGCTCAACTGTTGGCTATTGTAATAATGTCTGTTCTAAGAGCGGTGGTAAGACGAAATTTGGTGCACAATGTGCAGCCTAAACGAATGGAGAACGGATATGAACTGGATAATGTTGCAAGACAAATAAAAGGCTGCAGTTACTGGAGTGTTGTCACTTGGGGATTTGATAGCGACAGTGGTATCCCTTCCAATGGGCTTGCTACGATGGTGATGGGTGCTAGATGTCGCTTGGGCTTACTATCTCAATGGGATTGTCAATGGCAAAAGACCGTGGATTCTACCACCAAAGCCATAGAAGCTGCGATGAACTTCTTGTGTACTAATTCTGATGTCACTCTAGCTCGCTTGTCACGTACGTTCGAATGGGAATTGATTGTCGAGAGAGCGTCCACGTCCACTGATGAACCTGACAGCTGCAAAGCATTTGAAGTTGTCCAGTTGAGCCTATCAAGGGAGTGGTTAACGGATGGTCGTGGTTGGGGCAACTGGAAGGTGGACAAGGGGAAAATTGAAGCGATTTTAGGGCTGTGGATGCTAAATTTCAAAGAGAATTGGCAGCCACTGGCGGGAGAAGGAGTTTACCGAATTCTCAATATCGGTGGTGGGTCGGGGAGGGATATTTACGAGAAATGGGTTCGACGTCAAGCACAAGCAATTGCGATAGACAGTGCCGGACGAACCCCGGATGGACAAACGCTGTGCCTTGTGGGAATGCCATCAACCACCCAATCTTCGTCCGGCAATAGTTTCGACTTGCTAGCAGTCAAATCAGAAGCTCTATTGGAAAACATATGCGGCCAAGTCATATTTTCAGCATTCATCTCTAGTGTTGCCAAGACAGCTTTAAAGGCAATTGGTGGCAAAGTTCGGGTCCGGAGTACTGGATTTGGTGTGAAGACTTTATTTGGATTGAGAAATACTGTTTTAGACGAGCTTGCAGACAAGGTGCACCAAACGGGTTTAACAACTGTTGAGGATGCCTTCTTAAGCATTATTCCACCTCTCGGAGAATCAGAAAAGCTGCCCCCGATTGCTCATGGAAGAATGGATGTTTTTTCAGATACCACGAAAGAAATAATGACATATATTGAGGGCGGAAGATTTGAGCAGGCCGAGCCACTTTTCTTGTGGCTCCTCGACGCAGCAGAGTCCTCAGCTAGTATTTATGAGGCTAAACAAATGTGGAAGGAAGCCTGTATAGACTATTTGCATCTTTGCAATGCATTCGATGATATCAGTAGTGGCGAAGATTATGCCAGCCAGGCTGAAGAAGCAATGGGCTTATTTTGCGAAAGGCTGATCGTTTGGTTCAAGCAAAGTCATTCCAATGAGGGGCATGCTGTCAAAGATCCCTTCGACCTTGTGCGGGACGCTTTGGGCAATAAGGCGGGGAAAGAGATGTGGAAAGGAAGATTGCAGAAGTGGAGGAAGAATACCAGAAAACTAATACCGACATCGGATCGAACTGGGACGGAAGCATTGCTTCACGCGTCAGCGTATGGTAACTGTTTAAGCGTGGCAAAGCTACTTCATACGTCAGATACGGACGTCGATACTCCGGATTCATGTGGGAGAACTCCGTTGATTCGGGCATCTATTTCAGGCCACGCAACAATAGTAGCGCAATTGTTGGAGAAGAAAGCCAACCCCAATGCTCAGGATTGTCATGGTAGGACTGCCATGCATTACGCCTCAATGAGAGGCCATACATCAGTCATTCGTGTCCTACTCCACGCTCGGCTGAACCATAGTATCGATATCGAAGATAAAGACGGCAAATCACCCTTGAACCTAGCGATGGAGGGTAACAACGGAGCTGCAGTAGCACTCCTGATCTTTAACGGTGCCAAAGACCCAGACAACGATGCCAAAAGAAATCTTGAAGTATCACTACGGAGTGGGTCGTCCGCTGCTGTCAAGGCAAAAATGGATACGCGAGAAGATATCAATTCTAGGGATAATGAAACTGGGCGGACACCGCTACATTGGTCAATATGGAGAGACTCGCGAGAAGGATTGAAATTACTGTTGAACGGAGGAGTGGACCTGGAAGCCAAGGACAACATTGGACAGACTGCACTGGACTATGCGGCGAGAAAAGGCCGGGCAGAGGAAGTTGAATTGCTACTCCGTAAGGGTGAATCGCAAAGCCTCGACAATTCAATAACCATAAAAACTATGAACCGACAGGACGTCGTTCGGTTGCTCCTCGACCGCGGAGACAATATTGAAGCCAAGGGCAATGACGACAAGACAGCACTGGGCAGCGCAGCAAGCAACGGGTATAAGGCAACAGTCCGGCTGCTCCTCGACCATAGCGTCGACATCAAGGCCAAGAACAACGATCTCAGCGGGACAGCGCTACATAGTGCTGCAAGCAACGGGCACAGCGAGACGGTCCAGCTACTCCTTGATCGCGGTGCTGACATCGAAGCCAAGGGCAATGATGGCGTGACGCCGCTACACGGCGCAGCAAACGACGGACACGAGTCCACGGTGAAGCTGCTACTAGATCGCGGTGCCGACATCAAGGCAAAGAGCAATGACGGCACGACAGCATTACACGGCGCAGCAAACGACGGACACGAGTCCACGGTGAAGCTGCTACTAGATCGCGGTGCCGACATCAAGGCAAAGAGCAATGACGGCGCAACAGCATTACACGGCGCAGCAAGCAACGGGCACGAGTCCACGGTGAAGCTGCTACTAGATCGCGGTGCCGACATCAAGGCTAAGAACAATGACGGTGTGACACCATTACACGGCGCAGCAAGCAACGGGCACGAGTCCACGGTGAAGTTGCTACTCGACCGCGACCCCAACATTAAGGCTAAAGGCAATAACGGCGCGACAGCGTTACACGGCGCAGCAAGTAACGGGTACGAGGACGTGGTGAAGCTTTTACTCGATCAGGGCGCCGATATTGAGGCCAAGGGCAATGACGGCGCGACAGCGCTACACGACGCAGCAAGCAGTGGGAATGAGGCCACAGTGAAGCTGCTACTTGACCGCAACGCCAACAACATCATGGCCATGAACAACGTCGGCAAGGTGGCGCTCCACGTTGCCGCAAGCAATAGGTCAACAACCACGGTCCGACTACTCCTCGACTATGGCGCCGATATCGAGGCCAAGGGCAATGACGGCACGACAGCGCTACACGATGCAGCTAGCAACGGGCGCGAGACTATAGTCCAATTGCTCCTCGACCGAGGCGCCGATATCGATGCCAAAGGTAATTATCTCTGCGGGACGGTGGTGCATGGTGCTGCAAGCAACGGACACGAGGCCATAGTAAAACTGTTACTGGACCATGGCGCCAACATCGAGGCCAAGAACAACGATTTGGGCGGTACGGCGCTGCACGGCGCTGCAAGCAACGGGCACGAGGCCACGGTGAAGCTGCTACTCGACCACAACGCCGACATTAATGCCAAGGGCAATTGCCTCGGCGAGACGGCTCTGTGCGGCGCAGCTAGCAATGGGCATGAAGCGACGGTCCAGCTACTCCTTGAACGCGGCGCTGACATTAAAGCTGAGGGCCATTATTTCAACCAAAAGGCACTATACGGTGCAGCTTGTAACGGGCACGAGGCCACGGTACGGCTGCTCCTCGACCACGATGCCGACATCAATGCCAAAGGCAATTATCTTAGCGGGACCGCACTGCGTGGCGCAGCATGCTATGGGCACAAGGCCACGGTCCAGCTACTCCTCGAACGCGGCGCTGACATCGAAGCCGAGGGTAATTACTTTAGCGGGACGGCGCTGCACTGCGCAGCAAGCAACGGGCACGAGGCTACGGTCCGGCTGCTGCTCAACAGCGGCGCCAACATCGAGGCTAAGAACAATGATTTCGGCGGGACAGCACTGCACGGCGCAGCAAGCAATGGGCATGAAGCCATAGTCCAGCTGCTTCTCGAGCACGGCGCGGATCGCGAGGCACTGGGCGACGACGGTCTGTTGCAATAACATTACCCTCAGCGCTACCCGCCTCCCCTATTCCTGCAACCTCTTTATTCGGTGAGATACTATTGGCTTGAAGCTTCTGGTTGCAAGCTAGCGTGTGCTCCGAGTCACTGACACGTACTACAGGTAAAAAACGGCTATTTTGATGCATTTTTCGAACTATGGGCTTCGCTTCTGCTCAAGTCAATAATTTGAAACTTTCGATTATCATTTACCAATAGCCGAAAAGGGTTGCGTGAGCGGGCGTTGAAGTTCATGGAGGAGTTGTGAAACAAGTGAGACTTGGTGACTTTGATTCGTAGCACGCTAGCATCCCAGAGCTTAATTCTAGGGGTTCAATTTGCTTGTTTCTTTCTTTCATCACCTTATTACTCTTGTTCTATTTCTGGCTCTTTCAATCTTACCTTGGTACATTGAGGCCTTTACGGAAGGACTTTGTTCAGAGTTTAATTTGTGGGACTGATTTGAGTACGGTTATCACGTGGGTTGGTTTAGGGTTTCGCAGCGGAGCCGCATGCACTTTAGTTCTTGTACGTGTTAATTAGACTTAGAGAGAAGTCAGTGAGTTTTAGTCAATAGAGAGGTTCAGCACAACGGACACGGTACAACATAATTACTATGTTTCGAAGAGGCGAGAAAGAAGACCACCAATCCCTAGTCAATATATGAGCGTGTTATCGGAAGGGTAATTAATAGGATTGTGATATTATTTGTTTGTAATCATATTGTAGTCACCCGCTAGCGGGTATGACTTATACTTTAGCGAGGGTCCTCCGTTTCGTATAAGGCTCATATGAGGCGCATATGAGGTTGATCATGCAATCACCTTGATTTGATTTTGCATACTCATGACAGTACTGGCACAGTTGATACTAGATAGATTTGCAGTGGTTGCAGCTAGCTACAAGCATGGCTCTCCTGGTGGTCTGTCTTGCCTGCCAGGCTCACATTAGAACCTGATAGGATTTTAGTAGCCGCCCTCACAACCACGCTTCAAGTGCCAGGTGGGTACACAGCAACACACACCTTCACCATGGCCCGTAGGTCCATGACAACCATCATCACCATCACCACCACCATCACCATCACACCATCATCACCAGCATTCTGCCAGTGCTGCTACTGCCACCACCCCACGCACTCCTGCACATCCAAAATCACGGGTGCAGCGGGAAATAATTGTAGAGCTAAAAGTAACTCCCAGAAGTGACAACCCCATCACAGAATACCTGCTATGTAATGTTTTATTTGACTGTGAAGGTAAAGAGTTTTTAGTTTTTGCAGCATTGTACAAGAATCTCCAAAATGTTGATTGTGAGAATACTTAAAACCTCCTACCAGACTAGTTACTGTGGCATGAAAATGTCAACTGAGGATAGTGTGTCTCAACTGTCACCATTGTAGTCTGCTGCAATGGTGTCAAATCTGCTTGAATGATTGTGTGAGTGACAGTGGCAGGATAGTCATAAAGTTTGAGAGGCTACCATGAGCCAACAAATATCCTCACATCAACATGATATTTTAGTCACCCTCATGTGAGGCTAATAGACGTCTACCGGCCTCACATGAGCCTTACCTGAAATAGTGTTCCCCCGCTAAAGTATCTTCCTCGCTATTCCAAATCCCACAAGGAAAACTTCATGTCGCAGCCTTCCCCCACTACTACCTCCATATGGTTGATAGCATGGATGGCGCCCCCATCGGTTGTATAGGACAACAGCGTCCGGTCATCTGTATCCTTCAAATCTACGTAAAGAACGTAGCATGTTCACATAGCATGTTCACACGCCGGAAGTAGCCGGAGACGATTGAGGGCCAAACTGTCGTTCGCATGCATTAGGATGTGGTTTCTCGCGGCTGGGGTTGTCTGCATAATGATTGACTCTTTATTCCTTGCAACTGTAACGGGAAATTCCTTGTACTTCAGTAGTTTCTCTTCGGGATGTCTTACAGTTTGTGCAACGGCTACACTCACCATGCAAAAGCTCTATCGGGCCCCGCAGATGGAATCAGGCGCCTACTAAAGAAGGTATACCCCTGCCATCACAGTTGCTTGGAATTTTCCACAATTACTGCATACATATTGTTCTTGTTCGGCGATGAATCTGACTACAGTCATTAGCGTTGGTTTGGTGTCGGTTGCTAATACAGAAGAAATAGTGCTGTGAGTCGACTTACTGTGAAGTTTTTAAGGTTTGCCCACTTAAGATAAGAAAATTAGGGCGAAGTATGAGCACTTTTAGGTGGGTGGGGTTTGGAATTGGTTCTCTGCCTCAAATACTATTGCAAAGTTTGTACCCAAAGATTTCATCACCGACCTGCTAGAGTCAACCGTTTCCACCAGCTAACGAAGATGGCTATTTACTTGCAATGCCAGAAGCATATTGACTCGCCGGAGCTGGTATGACTTTTCTTCGAGCGTGGGATCTTCAAATACTGTGGTCTTGACCCGTTCTGTTCTGAATGTTGGTAACACGCAGGCGGAGCTGATGATGCGAAGGTAAAGTCGCCAGAGATTTTAAGAGGGACGAGGTGCCAGTAATAATTCCTTAACTATGGATGCCTTCACCTCCCGCCCTCCTGCTAGGCACCCCTCGCTCTCTTCCGAACTTGTTTTGTATCTGCATAAGCTCCGTTGATATTTTTGCCGCTGCCGTAAATTATTGCATTAAGTTTCACTTGACTGCTTCTCAAGATCGACACCCCACCAAAAATCACTTCCTGATACTATTTGAACTAGCATTGCACGCGAGATGAGGCGAGATCTTGAGCCGGCTCGAGTCCAAGTGGCAGTTAATGGTAGTAGTGAAGTGGACTAAATTGTTGACAGTTTCACAAGCCACCATAACTTCACTAATGATCCTTGAGGCCGTTTACAACCCCTCAATCCTTTTTGACAATCAGGGAAGCCACTGAAATCTTCCAATTCACTATAAATTGTGAACACAAGGGTAAAGATATATATCGCTAGTACCCTCTCGGTTAGATTTCGTTATCGTGTGAAGAAGGATCGAATCTTGTTTTAAGTCGGATGATTCCCATACGCTCAGTATCAAGAAGCCTATTCTTTTTTGAGGACCCGCAAAACATGTGTAAAATTAACCTAGAATGAATGAAAATCTGCATCTTCCCTGTGCAAATTAATAAACCATCACTTTGCAAATAAAAACCACAAAAAATACCAACCAATCGCGTGTTATAGTGAATACCAGTTTAGGAAACAAAATCGGCAACCTTCAACCATTTACCTTCAAGAAGCAAAATTGAATAGAAAATGGGAATCTAACGCAATGGGATTTATAAACCCGGAGAAAGAGACAAAAAACCATCTAACACAATCCCTATGACCCTGATGCTGCCAATGATGCGTTGCGCGAACACCCGGGCTCCCAAACATACGCGGCCATGCGCTGGACGCTGGGATCGCATTTCTCGTCGCGAGATCGCTTACCCTTCGAAACGTCGGTTAACGAGAACAGGTGGACTGGCACGTAGGACCTGAGACGAACGGGTAGAGAAGCCAATTCTGGAATCGATATTTTGCTCGAAAGCTCCCACGGCAGAGCTGCAAGTAACGCAGCATATCCCGCGGGCTAAATTAATCATTCTTATTGATCTCTACGTAACTACAATAGCAAACGTCAAAATACAGGAAGGAAACATTGCCCAGATCACAAACATTCAAACCCAACTTCTTTGTTTGTTTGTTTGTAATCATATTGCATTCAGCCACTAGCAGCCATGGCATATCCCATACACATTTCCTCCCCGCTTCTTCCATAACATAAAGAAACAAAAGCAAAGTCGTGAGTCCTCTTCTCCCAAAACAAACGAAAAAACCGCCAAAAAACAACATCAACTTTTACACCCCCCCATCACTCGACTCCTCATGATCTGAGTTCCCCACCTCCTCCACCACTCCGCTAATTCTGCCGACATCTGTACAGGATAAAAAATCCATCAACGCCTGCGAACATTTTTCTTCTGCAAAAACAAGAGACATCGGCAAACTGATCTTTGGCTTTTTCAACACCTTTTCAACACCCTCATACCCTTCTTCCCCCTCTTGCCCATCAACCCAAAGCCTTTTTTGTTCTCGTTTCCATCTTTTGCACCACTTAAATAAGTGGTCCCTAGTCTGATATTCATGTCCACACCACCAACATTTCATATCTCTTCTTTTTCCGATCTGCAATAGATATCTCGCTATAAGTGCATGTCCTGACTTCAAACCCAACTTCTACCGTTAATGGTATTTCGAAATTGCGACATACAGTAATCGTCAAACTATCCCCTAGCGAGATACCCAAAACTAACTCTTGAAATCCAATGATATCTGTACTTAGTTTATTGTCCATTGTCCATCTCGTGGTGCCCGACGCGAGGCTGCAGCGGTGGCAGGACCGGTTCGGATGCGCGATGCACATCTTCCAGTTTATGCATCTTATTCAACGTCGTAATCCTCTTTTTCGGAATTGTAACGCGGAATTGGGGTCGCTGACCGACCGTTTTTGCAGTACCGTTTTCTCTGGCAGACACCAAAGCTCGGCATCACTCAAGGTCAACGCATACTGCATCCACGCCGCCTCGGGATGGTCTTCGTCGACGGGTGTTTTTGTTTGTTTTATTCATTCTACATGCACTCTGACTAGAGTATGGCAGTACCTAATTCCCCTCCCCCTCCGGATAGCCGGCTAGGTGGGGGAGCTCCCCTCTTTCTACCCTTCTGTTCTTCTCTCCTCCTCCTCCCCTTCGTCGACGGGTGTGACCGGCTGTATCTTGAACTTGTCGGGGCCCTCCGGCACAACAAACACGATCCTTGGCGGTCGAATCTGGGCATATGCAGGCAGGTGCTTACAGACCGCTTTGAGCCCGAACGCCTTCACCAGGTGTTCCGCTCCAACTGTAATTTTTAAGAAGAAGACTTGCGGCGTGATTTTCCCCTCGGCAGAGGTCACAGAAAGACACAGAGAGTCAATGGAAGCTAAGTTACACCTCTGCGGGCGGAGGTATCGGTTCAAAATCTGCGGGTTCACATTATGGAGCCTTTTTCGTCTCGCGTAAGTTCGCTCAAAGCTTTGATACTGCCGAATGTTATTTCGCCAATTTTGAGAGTGATATGCGACACGTGACCAGTCCGGAGACACCGGATATCGAATCCGCCGCCACGCCGGAAGCACGCATGCACACGTCCTTCAAATATCCACCCCGCAGCGGGTTTTGTTAAGGCGTTTCCCAACAAAAAGTTATACGTTTCCTGGGCTTGTTTGCTGTAACGCTCAGTAGCCCGCGATCCAATTTTCCGGCCGATATACGCAGAGATGATGCTTCGCAATGGGGTGCGAGAGAGATGGTAATCCACCTTCATTCGCCTCGGGTCCGCTTTCAATAACACGATGCTGTAACTGTCATCATGGGTGTACCTGTCCAAGAACATAATAGTTGAGTCGTTACGAAGGAGGTCAATAATTTTCTCCTCGAGTTTGGCTTCGTAGGTTTGAAGTTCTTCCCCCAGGTCAGTGTCAGTGCGGGTGGGGTTTAACCTCTCCAGAAGAAGCCGCGGAGTCGGCCCATAATCGCAGGAGATCTGATGGAGCTGCTCCAACATCGCTTGATCTCTGATGTTTCTGTGCAGGATGACATATCAGCGACGTTGTGCACACACACACGAATAACTAGATAGAACTGACGAAACGACTGCAGCTTCCTCCCAGGTCCACTCCGGCATATAGTATACCGGGGTCGAGTAGTGCTTCTCGATCTTCTTGTAGTTCTCCAGTCGCGGGGATGACGTGACAACGACAAGCCAACTGTGAAGATCAAAATTAGCGGCAACGCCGGGAGGTTTTTGGTCTGTAAGCGCCCAGATCCCAGAATCATAACGGGAAGCGTCATCATGCGACACCGAACGCACTCCCGATTTGTCGAACAGAGGTCGTGCTTTCAACAAACGTTCAACCAGCACGTGCGACAAAAAGCACGTCTTCCCGATGCCGGGATGGTCCAAGAAGATGAAACCCTTATTAAGCCTGTTACGGGAACCCTTAACCATCTTATGGACAAACGAAGGAGTTCCATCCTCGTTGCATTTCTTAACGACAGTATCCGGCTTACGAGAAGCTTCGAAATCATCCATCATTTGCAGTGCATCTTTGTACGAGTTCCGGATTAGAAGCTGGCGGAGCTCGCACGGGAGCTGGGCACCGTGAAGCTGGGGCGATTGCCCACCGGTCTCCTCAAACATAGTAGCCTCCTCCACCTCCAGGGAAAGCATGCACACGTTCGAAATGCCCCCATCGTCCTGGAAGTGCCGATCCTTCGGGTACGAATAAATGTGGTTCCGAAGGGTGGAATCTTTTCCCCAGAGGAAGTCGTATGGCTGGCGGTATTCTTCCTGAGAAGGCGGTGGTATGGAACCCTGTATGTAAGGCTGTATGATTGTCGGCCCAGCACACTGAGAGTCTTTCGCCACACTTTAGTAAGTATGTACACAAGACCGCAACGCAGCATCATACTATTGACAACTAAGATGTAATCATTCTCCCCGGGAATATCAGGAAATAACGTGCCGATATTAGTTCTGGGGAATAGTGGCGGGCTGTTTTTGAGATTGAGCCGCCCAAGTTCATTGTCGTTGGCAATCGAGACACGATAGAGGCTGAGAAGGTATTTGCTAACGCTTTTCAGCTCGTTGCTACACTGGGTAATGATGAGTGGCTTGAGGTTAGCAACATGGTTATTCCTGGGTATTGTGACTGCAAAGCTCTGATGTAACCGGTCACCTTGAAGAAGGCAAAATGACGTCCCCCATGGTGTTTGGTAGGAAAGAGTAGATAGTGCAGCTACACAGTTGAGAGGACGAGGGGAAGGAGTGCTACGGCTTAAGGAAGAAAGAGGTGGTGGAGTGGGGTGGAGGTGGGGGAGGGGGAGGAGGGGGAGGAAGTGGTGCAGATTATGGGTGGTTAGTACAGTAAAGTAGTCGATGCTGAAGGTTAACTATCCGAAGTTTTGGAATGGTGCTATGGGTTAGGGTAGCACGCCAGGTTCAGCCATTTCAGGGCCAGCCCTAGCACCAGACCGTATTCCTTTTCCAAATGCAACAAAAACAAGCTCACCCGGAATCCTATCAGCTTATAAGCCGCTCTTCCCCGCTCTCGGCTCACCATGCTGCCTATCTTCTGTCAACCCGACGAACATCCATCATCCCCGACAGCTGCACGAGTTCAGGTCCGATTACCTGTCGTGTACCGTCTCCAAGTGTACCGTCTCCAAGTGCACCCGTCTCTAAGCACACTTGAGAACCGTCTCTAACCAGCTCCCGATAAACCCAGGGTCACCGTTGATCGATAGATAGATAGATAGTGAATATCATACTACCGTTTACTCAATCGCGCCAAATATGCAATGCAGATTCATTGCACACTACATTGCGAATTGAGACCACCTGCGAACTGAGAGACTCTGCGACAGGCTGCGAAAGGAGACATGCTGCGAAAGCAGGGGAAAGCTGGAAAGTTCAGGGGGAAAGGCTACAAACGGCGTGAAAGCGGAGGAAAGCTGAAAAGTTGACGTAGCTTTCCGAAATTCGCGCGAACTTCGAAAGCGGCCCGGAGTTCTGCCATGAAGACCGTCTCCAAGTACACCTGAGCACCACCTCCAGCCCATTCCCGTCTCCAAGTGCACTTGAACACTGTCTCCAGCTTGCTTCCATCTCCAAGTAACGCCTTGTTTACTATTCATCATGGAGCCAAGAATATTAGGGCACTGTTTACTCTAGCTAAGCCACTCTTGACCTCGTTGGCACTCTTTGGTGGCTCTCAGGGCGGAGAAGTGACTTGGCGTAGCCGACTTATTTAAAACTTGATAGGAAAACCTACTTCGCTTGTGTAGAGCATCAAGTTTCGCCGATGGAGGCACTTAGCTCTTAGGCTGACTGTCTGGAGACATCATTTACGACGTTCTCGGGTGATTTTTCATGATGGGGCCTAATTTTCTTGAAGTCCAAACTCCAGTATGTCCGTAGATGTCTCAGACACCTTGTATGAAAAGATCGAGAGCGGTGTTTAATAATTCATTTGTAGATCTAAGCGAGAGGATCCGTCACTCGATACCAGAAACAAAAGCAAAATCCTCCACTAGGTCCACGTGGTCCATCTGCGACAGGGCTGTAGTCAAGGACTCAGGTGGCGCCCTCTGGCAAGCCAATTCTAATCGCGCCCAAAAGACCTTGCTCGTCGTTTTTTAAGTTAGATTGTCACTGTACCTCCTAGCTGGCCTCGGCCCAGGCTCTTGGAGTGGCAGGGGTGTGATTGGCTGTGAACTATTATTAAGCATATCATGTGATACACGTGTGAAAATTTGAAATTTAAGAAAGAGCCTGGAAAACAAGTCGAGCGCATATGAAGTAGATTTCGAGTTTTTAACAACAACCCCTGCTTGCATGCAGAGAGTATAGTCTTTGGCTTCTCAACTGTGCGCTTCTCGCTGTGGTACCCATTTTATTGTATCTTGCTTGCGCAGTCAGATAGAAAGAGCCATCTAGCACTCATATAGAATGCTACAACAAGAGCATCCTAACCTACACAGCTGCGCTTTTTGGTGAGCCACAGTGCCCAATGGAGGTAGTCCAGCGCATACCTAAAGCGCACTACATAACTGTGTGGATCTTGGAACTATGCAAAGGCTCTATTTTGGTGAGAACCTCTCTACAATCGCAGCTCACTAGAAGACTAACATACTGGTGCGCTTTAGGTATGCGCTGGACTACCTCCATTGGG
>Ga0307512_10000748_pt1 | contig 48209 bp, 57 predicted proteins | sample 14_EM_MG_FD_200267 | JGI IMG/M metagenome (GOLD analysis project Ga0307512, IMG submission 200267) | Populus trichocarpa ectomycorrhiza microbial communities from riparian zone in the Pacific Northwest, United States - 14_EM | ecosystem: Host-associated > Plants > Roots > Unclassified | place... | reverse complement strand
CATTACTAGGCGCCATAGCAGAGCCATCTCGTATGCCTCCTTCGCCGGCCTAAGTTTCTCCAACACCGTGATCAAGAAACGCCATGAATTCTTCAAATCTTATCCTGGCCCATCTGCCGAACTAACTCTACAAAAGCAGATTAGCCCGCGCACTTGACGATAAGAGCTAGAGGTAAGACAGTACCAAAGCTCCTGTACAGGCAACCTCACGCAGCCCGTCGTCATAGTACATATCCTATCCATGACGATGTAAATACGAGCTGCGACCAGCCGTCACTGTAGACTGGCGAACGTCAGCATGGGGTTCTAAGAACAACCGATCGGGACATACGCACCCGAGTGACTACTACAGCCCTGTAGGCGATGGGGGCGGCGCCGGTGGGGGAACAGGGGACGAGGGCTTCCCCGTTACTGAGCGCCGGTTGATGTGCGTGGCCATAGTGTGAAGCGGAGTCGGTCGGGTGCGAGGGGATAATGATGCGAGCTGAGACCTTGACTATAATATCGACGGGAGCTGGTGATATTTGCGACCTTTATACCCCACCAACCCCCTCCTTCCTCCCCCAGTTACGAGCACATACTGTACCCCTCCAACACATGGCAGATAAGAAAAAATTATAATCCAAACGCCTCGAGCAAAGCCAGGCAGCCGCACGGTCGTTGGTTCGAAAAAAGCACAGGGCAGCATCTGGGCTGATGCGATGCAATATTGACAGCGCATCGTATCTAACTGCGGAGGGGAGGAGAAAATTACAATGTATGGCTTCTGGAGGTTTCCATGCAGCCAGACAGCCCCGGATCGATCGCGGATGCAAGCAAAGCAAGATCGAAGACTAAGTAAGCTGCATCTGGAGTGATGAACTGGCAAGCAGCAACGGCGGATAGCTGGAAAACAAAAGGAAAGAAGGGAAGCGCTGGTGCCAAATTTTGCCCACGGTTTTTTTGCATGTGGGTTCTAATCACGGACAATGGGATGGGCAGAGACCACGGATGGATGAGATTCCCGTCCATAGCATATACTTACCATTTCCTTGGAGAGCTTCGCGGGGATAAAGTAGATGCCGTTGGGATATTGGGAATGTTTGATCCCCGCCCAATAAATATCTTCACAAGGCATCACGACAGAGCTGCATAGATACCCTGGGTAACACACGTCCAATACGCAAGGCACACACACATCCAAAATGCGGTTTTTTTGTAATCACATTGCGCATTGCGTCCGGCCGCCTGTGGCCGTCCTACCTTGTCCCGCACCCTCGGTTTGGGAGACTTGGCCCGACTGCAGTCTCCGCCGTCTGCTGCCTCCCAGCCTTCCGAGCCTTCCGCCGCCTGGCCATGAGGGCCGCCAACAACATCTCCATCGCTTAGCCGTCTGGGCAACCCGTGTATTCCTTCCTCCCCGGTGTCGAGCCATCTCGTTTGTTGGTTGCGGTGATACTTCGCATCGAGGGCCAATCCCGTGGTGGGTTTGTTCAGCTGGAAATCACGTTGCTGCGTTTTCACTCACACTACATTCTTCCAGCCCTGAGATGGCCTCCTTTATGATTGGAGCCGCGTGGTGGATGTTAGAGTATTGTGAAGCAGCTGGTTGATGATGGTGGGTAAGATGGAAAGTAATGGCTGCGCACGGCGGATAACATGGGTGGCACAGACCGTGTGGAAGTCGCCGGCTCATTGGCGGGGCGTCTATTAGCGATTTAGCGATAGTCCTCCTGTTTCGGGTGAAATGATCAACAGTAGGGCAACTGTGTGGCGCAGTGACTCCGCCATGGAGTTCGCACGTCAACACTGTATTGGATTGTCTTTCTCCCCGACAACCTCACAGCAACCATTGGTAAACGCCCAGTTCGAGACAACGGGGAAACTCGCCTGGAGACACCGTTTCGTGATGTCCTCGCTCGTATCTTCGCCTCCGGTCGGCCTCTTAGAGCAAACCGATCGCTGCTCTGCGATCACAACCTACTGATCATCATCTACCACGCCCTTGGCAGTACCTAATGTGGTACCACATATAGCAGGATGCAGGGGGCCTTTGAAATGTCTCCCCGAAAGCATGAAATACTGGTGGCCAGCCCAAAATGTACCTGATATCGGGGATGCTGTATCATGCAGCTCGCTACCACAACACCGACAGCTTCGGAACCTAAATTTACCTGGAAGCTTGGTATTATGGGTGTTTTCAGTTCAGGCCATCACGCAATTCCTGCAAAACCCATTGCGCGTTAGAGACAGACAGAGACAGTGACACTCTTGCTGTCAGTTCTGCATTCTTAAGTACCTCAGACATGGCTGGTTTCTGAAACATTCTGCCGATCAGCTAGGCCAGCCACCCCCCGCCGAATCTTGGTCATTCAATCAGATCCATAGACCAGGTTTCGAACGTAAAAACATGATGGCTCCTCGTACCGACGTAGGTAGATTTTGCCACTGTTGGTTTTCTGTACCACCAAATCAACCACTTAATAGGGAAATTTTCACGGGGGTTCGCATTACGGGAATATTTTAAGCTTAAACATTGTGTTGATTGGTCCCGTGTATCGTATCATCTGCAGGTACCCATCTGCCAACCAATATTATTTCCGAGGCGGGGACTCAGCCCTAGAGGCTGGAACTCAGGAACACATCTTGACTTGTACTTGACAAACTGGGCTAATTTCCGGAGCGACTCGGTCGTGAATCATGATGCCGCCATTCAATGGATAGCCTTCGTATAAATGGCCCATCCATTCCCTCTAACTTGGAAGAATCCTCACCAGTCGGCTCGAATCCCACACACTCTTTACACTCCCCGGATTCTTATCACGAAGCGTCACTCGGTAGCCATGTTCCGCCAGACCCCACTGCTCCTCCTACTCTTCCTCCTCTCCTTCCTATCCACAATCTCCGCATTACCATCCCAACTCGTCCGCCGCGGCACAAACGGAAAAGCAAGTTTCTACAACCAAGCCGGAGCCGTAGGCGCATGCGGGAAAGCACACAGCGATGGCGACTACATCGTCGCCTTATCACCGGTCCATTTCGCGGGGAAGAATCCGTGCGGGAAAAGAGTGAAGGTGTATGCGCGCAGCGGCTGGGGGCGGGGGAGGGTGGTGTACGTGACCGTGGCGGATAAGTGTATGGGGTGCGATGAGAACCATCTCGATCTTGCCGTGGCACCGTTTGAGTACCTGGCAAAGAACGATGGGCAGGCGGTGGGGATTATACAGGTTGCTTGGGCGTTTAAGTAAAGGGTTTGGGTTTGATTTGGGGAATAGATGGAGGTTGTATATATTGGCGTTTTTGGATGAAAATGAGGGCTGGCTGGCTGGCTGGCTGGCTGGCTGGGATGGTTTATGAATTATATCTTACGCCCGTCATACGAGCTGGTACTTACTGTGTCTGCTGAGGGAATGTGGTCTGGCTGTGAGCAATGCGTCTAACTCTACTTCTAGTCTCGATCAGACGCCTTTTCCCCCCGCTGCGAGGTGACAGTCTGATCAAGACTACCGGTACTTTGCTTCGGACCTCTAGTTGTCGACACATTACCTAGGTAAGTAGGTAGTGCCGCCCTGCCTCCTCCCTCTTAACTTTCCCCACCATCACCGTCTCCATCAAGTTATCTCCCCCATTCCTCATTTCTATTGCTTCTATTCAGTACTTCTTCATTCTAGTTCCTAATATGGACGTCGTCACTTGTTTCACTTCGGCTCGGACTTGTTGCTGCGTACGGCTGGTTGCTAATCTGGCGGGGCCGTAGTAAGACACCCAGTTGCTACACAACAACGGCAAATTTTCACATCTGCGAAAAGTTGGGTGATAAAAACTTCACCAAAGTGATGGAACCCGACCATCCAACGCAACTCTTGCTATTCCGGCTCTTCCATTACCGACGGCCCTTCCCGTTGCAACGTAATCCTCTAGACGCTTTCCGCTGTGTTTCTCAGCCCCAAGCCCTCCTCCGCTTTCGAAAACCTCATCTGAGCTGCACGATATGACCTCCAAGACTACATGACGCATTTTGCCCCGGATTGACTTCTCACTACATGTGGCGAGTTAGGTAAACGCCATATCACAACATTTCTTGATCAAGAGTCGGGGTGATTGTGGATACTTCGCTTGCTGGGGCCGGGCAGCAATCATCTGCATCAGCGAGGGATTCCCGGTGACACTGGAGAGAGATTCCCGGGACCCCTCCATGAACTGACCACAGAGTTTGCCAATAGATATTACCACAAATAGGCCTACCGGATTTTACCATATCAAATACTCAACATTGAAGAGCCCGAAAGAACGGAAGCTTTTGACTTCCCAACAGCAAGGAGCTTCTATCCCACCGACTACATCTGGAACTGGGTAACCCCGGCATATCAATGGCCCGAATCGGATTTGGATAATCGTTTTGTCGCGTCCCCTCGGGTTTCGCTACGATCTACAGGAAGCCGCATTGTGGAAATGGACTGGTCATCGGTTCGATACCACGACTGTGGATGGTCTATCGAAAGGTGGTAGCATTGGTGGTGGGGAGCAGGAGGAATCGGGAATTGCTGCTGGCGAGTGGAAGGACATTAGTGAGGACATCGCGAAGGAGATGAGTAAGGTCGGTTAGAGTTGGCTTTGAGTTCTGGTTCTGGAGTTTTCTGCGGCCTTTCTGCGATTGGAGCGATCGCTAGTACTGCTGCGTGTGGATCAAGAATGCGAGTCTTGTTTACTGGATGTTGATTGGTACGGGAAGTTTCTTTTATGACATGAAAATTGGGCGTGGTCAAAACAATCCTCGAGGTTGGATGGGGTTTTGATAGGCGGGCGCCTAAACACCTATGGCGGCTATAACCTCAGAGCTATCCGACGGAGAGATGCTCCTCTTCCCGTTTGGTCGAACTAGAATTCCATAAAGCTCCATTCAGAACTATATCTATTCTGTTATATAGGTTAGTAGTTTGGTTTCCTCCATCGTACGACTTCAAGGTCGATGTGTATCAACTCTTGGATCTACCAGTTCCACCATAACCTGGTGACCTGTTTCCACGCGTGCTAGACGGTGATCAGCCTATACCGGGTTTTCTGCCTTTAAGAATTGGGAACCGACGTCTAATGGGCGGGTTAGGGTTGACTGTTCCAGTTCAACGAACAAACGGGGTAAATAGACCCGCGAGAGATGAGAATAGGAAGCCGAACAAATAATGTGTGGGATTTTTATGGAAATATTCCTCGGTACCTCTTTTAGTTACCTACTCGTACAGATGCTGGAAAGAAAGACCCATGTAACATAGCCGCGGTCTAGGTAGCAGAATCAGTTGGGCGACAACGAGCAGGGGGGATCCGGTTGTTCGGACGGAATCTTACCCCAGTTAAATTGAATTCAACCGGTCCCAACCTCAATCAAAACTCAAACAACAAACAAAGCATAATAAACCACAGCCAGCAGTGGCAGCGCCTCCCCACTTTCTTCCAATAATCTCGAAAGGACGCCATGGCTCTCTTAATCCGTACTCCGCACATGGGCTACGCGCAAGAAGGTTTACTGCCGTTCGTAATGGTCGCGTTGATGGTTATTGTGGTGGTGGCGATAGTGTTGGTGGTGGTATACCGGAAGATGGAGGCGGGGAGGAGGCGGAAGGAGCTGAGGCGGGAGGCGGAGAGGATGAGGGATGCGGCGGAGGCAATGCCGTTTTGTGGTGGTGTTTAGGGGGGGGGGTTTGGAGTTGATTTTGAAGTGAAGGTGGGTAGAGTTGGGAATTGTTTGGTGGAGGACCTGGGGTGACGATAAACGAAGATAGATGGGAGGGCAGATGGTCATAGCTATCGAGGATCTTACTGCTTTGATCCGGGGAACATTTGCGAGTGATGGGTCGAATGTCAACTCCGAAAGCGCTGTAAGAGGGTATCATTAACTATCACAACGCCACTTCCGCTGGCCGCTTGGATGAACCCCAATAGTTAATGCCCTACCAAAAATCCACATGTATGTACAAAGATTATATGCCTCCAAACCGTCATCAATGGCTACACCCGCCCTCGCTCTCTTCCCCCTCGTCCTCGCTCTCTGTCTCTACCTTCTTCTTACCTCTCTTCCCCGGTGTCTTTTTCCCTCCCTTCCCCGGCGTCTTCTTCCCCTTCGCCTCCTTCGCCTTCTTAACCCTTTCCACCACTCCACTCACCCGATCCCTCTCCTCCCTCCCCTTCTCCTGCAGCTCCTCCGCCATCTTCAAAAACCTCTCCTCACCCCCCTTCAACCCCACTAATCCCTCCAAAAGCTTAATCTCCCCCGCCCACACCCCCGGATCCTCTCCCGTCGGTGTCTCCAAAATCATTGGCAGCCCCTCCAGGCTCGCATCATTCATAATGACCCTAAACGCCTCGAGGCCCAAGTATCCCAATCCAATATTCTGGTGCAAATCCTTCTTGGACGCAAGCGGGCCCTTGGAATCGTTAAGATGTATGGCGCAGAGATATTCCCGGCCAACAATCTCGTCAAAGTCCTGCATCACCTGCGCATAAGACGCTTCGGTGCGGATATCGTGGCCTGCGGCGAAGAGATGGCAGGTATCCAGACACACGCCGACGCGCGACTTTTCCTCGACCCCGGCGATGATGTCGCGCAGGTCCTCAAAACTCGACCCAACCACGTTCCCGCTGCCAACCATGTTCTCGACCACAGTCTTGACGAACGAAGTCACCTTATGCGCCCTATTCAGCGCTGCAGAAATCCGCGCCAGCGCCTCCGCGCGTGGCTCACCGAGCGTCGATCCAGGGTGGAAGTTGTACAGTCCGATTCCGAGGGACTCGCACCGGCGCAGGTCGTCGACGAAGCAGTCGTAGGCTTGCGTCTGTTTTTCGGCGGAGGGTGTGGCGAGGTTGATGAGGTAGCTTCCGTGCGGGAGGATCTGCGTGCGGGGGTTGTAGGCGTGCTCGGTGCAGAGGCGGCGGAAGGCGGCGGTGTCGGAGGCGGAGAGAGGAGAGGAGGTCCATCGTCGCTGGTTCTTGAGGAAGAGCGCCAGCGAGTTGGCGCCGATCTGTGCTGCGTTCGTGATAGAGTTTTGGACACCTTTGGCCATGCTCACGTGTGCGCCGATGAGCATTTTTGAGGCGAGAGTGCGCGCGACGGCGGCGGCGGCCATTGCGGGGAGCTTCGGTTGTTTCTTGGTGGAGGTGGAGGTGGTTTTGCGTTTTTTAGATATTGTAGCAGCTGCAACTACGGTTTTTTCTTCGTCGGCCGCGCCTTCGAAGTCGGAGTCGACGGGTGCTTGTTTGCGTTTCCGCACTTTTGTCTTTGTCGTGCTAACGATGACCTCATCTTCTTCTTCCTCCGCCTCCTCTTCCTCTTCCTCTTCCTTGTAGACTACCGCTTTCCTCCTCCTGGTCGTGGTTTTAGTGCTAACGGTGATACGCTGGGAATCATCCAGCATGGCGAGCGTTTGCGTGTTGAAAGCATCAATGCTGTCGGTCGGTGGTGGCGAAGATAGCGCGGAAGAAACGTCCGACATTTTGGTGCTGGCCGGAGCTGTAAAGTACGATGGATGGGCAGCTTAAAGGATGTCGCGTTAACGACAGCACGTGGAGGAGGCGCTAAAATTATATGGTGGATCACTCGAATTTCGAAAGTCGTTGGTGGACCCAGCTTGCGACTGCTTCAGCAGCTGTGTATCAACTTGCTCGACGGTTCTAGACTGAATACCAGGGCATACTGGTGAGCTTCAGATAGGGCAGAGGCAGAGAGTACCAGTAGTTCATCATTGGATTGTTGTATTGCGCCCGCCACCCACCGCCATCATCCCCATCACCCTCTATATCACCATCAAATGCAAAACCACACAAACTCCTAATAATAAAGAAAGCAAAGATCAGGTAGAGGCAGGACAGAGAAGATGGCTGGTAAAAGGAACAAAAATAGACATCTAACCGCAAACCCAAATCCCCAATTTTTCTCTAAAGAAGTCATCCCAATCCCAGGAACATCAAACGAAAAAAAGAAATAACATTAAGACACCGAGTTACCATCAGAGATAATCCATATGGGGCATAATTGTATCATTGTCTGGGTCCCGTATGTCATGTAACCTTCCTCACAACCACACTCGCTGCCTTCCCCAGTCGATTCATAACTGCTAACCCTTCGTCTGTCTCGTCGATGCCCTCAACATGTATAACATCGACGCCCTTCTCATCAAGGTCTCTGAGCACCGCAAAAAGTCTGCGTCCAATATCTTTCCCATCGCTCCCTAGACTCTCCTCAAAGATCTCAATCTGCTTCTGATCCCCATCGCCAGATTGCATGCATTTCCTGAGCTCCTCTTCGGCAAACCCCTTCTTCCAAGTTCTCGTGCGCACAATTCCCACTCTCCACAAGTACTTCGCTGAGAGCATGAGGTCACGTCCTGAGGGTGGGTTGGCTCCAACGTCGTAAAGGACTACGCCAGCACGCGGTGAGTAGTGCTTGTACTTCATTCCCGGGGCTCGAGGTATTTCTCCTTCTTCTGCGTCCCGCTTAGCCACAATCACGTCCTTCCACACACCCCCACAAGCCCTGATCTCTTCGGCACTAATCCCACCGGGCCGTAGCACAGCTGGTGGGTAGTGTAGACCGTCGACAACCGTTGATTCCAGCCCCACATTTGCTGAACCGCCGTCGATGATCAATGGGATCTTCCCGTGCAGATCAGTGTACACGTGTTTTGCTTTTGTTGGGGATGGCTTTCCACTAGCATTAGCGGATGGGGCGGCCAACGGCAGACCGGAGATTGCCGAGAGGGCAAGCGCGATAGGATGGCCGGGCATGCGCGCGGCAAACGTTGTCTGGATAGAGGTGACATTTGGACTCAGCGGACTCGGGGTCGGTAACGGGAGTAATATGGTAAGCGGGCCTGGCCAGAATTTCTCAATCAGCGGTAGATAGACTTTTGGTATAGTTTCCTCCTCGACCAGGTCTTCTTCAGGTGCCGAAGCAAGCGTTGGTAACCGTGCGGCAGAGAAAGGTCTCGGCAGGAGTGTGCGGAGTTGTTTCAAAGACGAAATGTGGACAATGAGCGGGTTGTCTGCCGGCCGAGACTTTGCTGCATAGATCGACCGTACTGCGGCCGTACACGTTGCGTCCGCACCCAAGCCGTAAACGGTTTCGGTCGGAAATGCCACGCACTGTCCGTCTAGTAGTAGTTCTGCGGCGGATTCGAGGGCTAATCGTGTCTCTTCTGACGAAACAGTGAGTATGGGATTCTCGTAAGGATGGACTCCAGGTTGGGTGTTGGACGGAGGTCTGAAGGAGATGGAGTTGGAATCGACGGCTTCTATAGTTGTTTGTACTGTTCGTCGGTAGGGTGGGGTAGCTGTAGATGGAGGCGGCGAAGTGTCGGAATTGCTGTGACATCCGTTTCGAAGTTCGAGATTTGGACTGATCTCTCCACTACTCGGTACGGACTCCTCCAGCCGGGCCTGGAATACACCGTTCATGACTGAGGACGACACTGTACCCCTCGTGGGGTTTGGTTGTAAAATGCTGGGGCAATGGTGGGAGCGATGAGCGAGTCGACTCTCGTACGTTGTGACAAGGGAACAAATTTTGCTTGCTCGGAGAAGAGGGGTTGAGGCACGCTTAACGAGCGACAGCGTGGAAAAATTGCTACCCCAAAAGGTAGATAGGTAACGGAAGCGGAAATCCGACGATGCCAAATCGGCGGAGATGGCTGTCGTGTGATATTACAGAAACTGGCGCAAGGAGGCGGCGGTTGATGAGGGGCGGGGAGGGGTAGCAAACTGCCGGGGGAATCAACGTAGTAGCAGCAGAACCACGCCAGCGGTCAAGCAGATTGTCGATTCGAATCGACGAGAATCTGCGAGGGTGAGGAAAAGAGACCACTAAGACTTGAAACAATGCAAAGACACGCCAAAGTCACACCTTGCAAGCAATTCTCCGCCTGGCCACCCCGTAGCTAAGCGCGAGCCCTGCGAGTCATAAATTTTGTGCGAATCATGGTCCCCACCACAGTACTGAATCACATGCCGCTCCTTGATCAAAGCTCACGTCTGAAGTTATGAGTACTACTTGGTACACTGAAACGAGCAACCAGCAGCTGCAACAAGTACAGCGAAAGCAAAGCGCATCGAACGAGAAACCATCGAATGCAACAAAATCAAATCACTTCCACCAAGAAAACCAAAAGAAGCCAACCAAAACCGCTGCCTAGTGTACATTTTTTACCAAATGCGCTCTCCCTTGCTACGCATGTCACGGAATTCGCTCGTATAATCGCCAATTAACAGGATATACGGGGTATTATATAGCAGTCGGAATCTCCCCAATCCTTCCCTCCTTCCTCGAGGTGATAATAACAAGCATAAACGATAATATCCCGCCCAAAACAGAACGCCTCTAACTCCAGTCCATCCCAAGATCAGCCGAGAGTAGATTTCAGGCGGTTCTACCGGTCCCCACAACGACATTCCTTGTTCGGCCGGCTTCCCTTTCCGCCTCGCGTTGTTGCTCTTCCTCTTCAGCCACTTGTTGTTCATCCTTCTCTTCGGCCCAAGCACCCCACAGTGCCTTCTTCTGCTGGATCTCAATCTGCCCGAATCCTTCGTCTTGCTTGACTTTGACTGCGTCTTTTGTTGCCAAGACCAGTATTTCAAAGAACATCTTTGTCGCATCTATCTTGGTTGTTGTCTTGGGGGGAAGAAGCTCCTGGAATTTTACCAGAGGCTTGTTGTTGGGCTCAGAGAACTGCTCCCGGAGAACGTGTACGGCATGTCGTGTCTCGCGGGAGACGGGCTGGGGCGGTGGGGGCACGAATTCTGGCTCAGGCATCGGCTCACCCATCTCAGCCATTTCTTCGGCAGTAATATCACCTTGGGGCACGATGTCAGGTTGTGGAGAAGTAGAACCTGGATGTATATTAGAAATGAGTGACATAGCCAGAGATTATTGGATCATACCTTCACGGGCTGGTGGTATAGTATAATCACCTTCATCACCACCAAACTGTAGGATCGAATCATCAGCAGGAAACTCCATCACTTCTTCCCTAGATTTCTCTAGCTCCAATTCGGGTTCGGGGACTTCAAGTTGAGGTTCTTCTTCCTCCTCAATTTCCAGTCTAGCCTGCTTCGGTGGGCTGGGTCTCTTTGCCCCCTCTTCTTCCCCTTGCTCCTCTCCAGCGTCACGCTTGCGCTTCAGATCTGCCATGCGCTTAACAAAATCAGGCGCAAGCAAGTTCGCCAATTCGGGGGCGATATTCTTGGGGTAGAAAACTGAGCGAGCGAGGCCACCAGTCTTTGTCAGGCTCATGAGAGCAAGAACAGTAGGGTCACGGGGCAAAAAGCTGGGTTCCTGTAGGATACGACTTCGATCGGCTTGCTGTGCTTTAATAACTTTGGCCTTGATCTCGGTAATCGGATCAATTACAACCTTACGTTTGCGAGACGCATGTTGACGCGCATGTACGGCCTCGATATCCTCGCTGGGCAGTCGCATTGAGTCTTCTTCAACCTGGAAAGTGACATCTCCGGGTTGTTCAACTTCGGCAGTCAATTGACGCTCCACGCTGCTGTGTACTGAAGAAAGCGGCGACTCGGAGCGATCGCGAGCAGGAAGTCCCTGTAGAGCAGGAGCAGGAGTAACTACCAAAGCTGGAGCTTCAGGTACTGGGGTTGCCTCCTTAGGCTGTTGTATCGTAGTATCCCCTTCGAAATCAATGTCCATACCCCTGCCGAACCCGATGTTTTCGTCGTCGAGACCAAGATCAAGGTCATCTTCAAACCCAAGTCCAGGAGGCACGGACTCGCGAGCCTTGGGAGTTTCAAGTCCAATATCTAAAGACATCCGAGATTCATCAAAGAGGTCCTCCCCAATGTCTCGTCCAATAGGTGCATCTCTGCCAATTTCCATCGAGTCCGAGCCAGCGATGAGATCTTCAAGACCACCAATTGTCATGTCGCGATCTTCACCAATGTCAATATCCAATATGTCGTCCTCCAATTGCAAGTCATCGTCACGATCAAAACCACGTGGTTGTTCCATTGAACTCATGAAAGAGTCGTGGTCTAGGGTAATATCCGCGTTTCTACGCTGGTGACCCGGCTGAAGTGGCAAATCGCCCAAATCACCAAGGTCAAGAGTAGGGTCGGGAAGAAGTAAATCGAGTTCAGTAATTTTGTCCGAGAGTGTCAGTTGAGCGGTGGTATGCGATATGGCACCTGCCGGAAGATCAACGTTTCCTGGGCGAAAGGCCTGGGGACAATATCAGTCAAAGGCACTCGCCTCGAGAAAGAAATTGACCAACCATCTTAATTTTCATCAAAGCCTCATTACAGTCTTCCAAAAGATAACGCGCTTTGCGTGAGTAGATTCTCACGACACCAAGGAGTAACTGCCCGCTCAACCGGAGAGCCATCGGTGCCTGGTCTTGACCAACGATCGCACCAACCGAAGTCTCGATATTCGACTGGAGAATGTGGGTTTTCGAGAGCTTCCGTTCGAGATTGGCACTAAGCCACACTCGAGCCAGTGGCCCAGTCTTTGACAGAAGGGTCTCGGAGTAGAACATGGTTGCGCTCTCACGACCGACGCGTCAGTAGTAGTGGCGAGCTGAGCCGAAACGGACGCAGCAAATATTGCGCGATAAACGATGGTTGATGGTGAAGGCGGAGGTGGGTGGTGGTTAATGTTGACAATAGTGGCGGGGATGGGAAGCGCGTTGTTTTTGTGGATGATGATGGCTGCAGGTCAAAGTCGGAGGACGATGGAAAGTGGTGGGTGATGCTGATCGTGCTTGTCTCATTCACACCTTGTCGGATCGATTTCGAGTAACCTACCAACAGAAACAGGATATCGTGATGATAGTTGAAGGCGAATAAACGATCTCTCGGAAGTGGGGACGTAGTGGAAGCGCCCGTTGAACAAAGTAAATTGGGAGGTTGGGAACCGCTGCATGACTCGATGACCGCGTTGCCAGGTAGTGCAGTTATCAGATTACGATTATCTTGATCAGATTGATCAGATACGAATTTCAGATTCAGCCGCTACTCTTAACTTCTTGAAGACAAGTTGTCCTTGCTGAGCTACTCTTCGACTCCACAACTCCACAAACCAAAAGAACCCCCTATACTCCAGATCGTTCACCATTCGTCCTCTCTTCCAATCTGAGTATTACTATACATATCATATCGTATTGTGGCTGTCAACCATCCCTAAACTCCTCCTTCAACTCCACCTTGTACACTCTGCAGTAGAGAACCGTCCTACCTCCCCTCAATGTTCTAGTGACTAATCGCAGCTATCTCCCTCTCCTTTTATTTCCTTTTCTGCTAGTCTATCATTCGGCACCTTTCTCGCCGCCCCTTGCTGCCTGCGCATTCTTCGGTCCCTTGTTTGCTGGCAAATCTCCCGTTTTTTTGGCGCACCGGTAAACCTATTTACGTTATGTCCCGAGTTCATACTCCCCTTGGAACACCCCTACGCAACATCACCTCTCCCTTTACCCCAGCGTCCTCGACCAGCTCCTACAGCAGTTCGCACGTTGCCGCTGTATGAACTTCGAATCTCTTCCCCAAATGAATTCCTACTTACGGAGTACGCACAAGTCGCAGCCTCCCTCCGCCGTCTACGCTACACTATCTATCGATGAAACCGCCTCGAGACTAGAAACGAGCTTGACCCACGGTTTATCGTCGTCTCGTGATGCACAAGACAGACGTGCGATTCACGGCCCCAATGAGCTTCCTCATGCGGAGCAGGACTCGATATACGTGCGGTTCTTCAAGCAATTTGTTGAATCGCCCCTTATATTGCTATTACTCGGCAGCTCGGTGATCTCGTTCTTGATGAAAAACTATGACGACGCCATAAGCATAGCAATTGCTGTACTTATTGTTGTTACGGTGGGATTTGTGCAGGAATATAGGTCAGAGAAGAGTTTGGAAGCACTGAATAAATTGGTACCACACTATGCGCATCTGCTACGGGGACCACCAGCGGCGGGCGAGATTGCGGCTGGAGGTACTCCGCACTCTCATGTTGTTCCGGCAGGGCAGCTGGTACCAGGTGACCTTGTCACATTCGCTACTGGTGACCGGATTCCGGCGGATATACGGATAACTCACGGTGCCGAACTGGAAATCGACGAATCCAACCTCACCGGAGAATCAGAGCCGGTCCGCAAGACTACCGATGCCGTCGCACTTCAGTCTGCAAATCCTACACTTGGAGAAATTCCAGTGTCGGAGCGTAGTTGCATTGCTTTCATGGGAACTCTTGTACGAAGTGGACATGGCCGAGGAATCGTTATAGCGACAGGACAGAAGACGGAGTTTGGGTCAATTTCCGCAATGTTATCAGAAATATCCACTCCAAGGACGCCTCTACAAAGCTCAATGGATAAACTAGGAAAGGACTTGAGTTATGCCAGTTTTGGAGTTATTGGATTGATTGTTTTGCTAGGGTTATGGCAAGGGCGGGAGTGGTTGGACATGTTTCAGATTGCAGTATCGTTGGCCGTTGCAGCTATTCCTGAAGGTCTACCGATCATTGTCACAGTAACACTAGCCTTAGGAGTGCTGAGAATGGTTAAACGAGGAGGAATCGTGAGGAAATTACCGAGTGTGGAGACTTTGGGCTGTGTTTCTGTCGTCTGCAGCGACAAGACTGGCACACTCACAATGAACCACATGACCGTCACCAAGCTGTGGGCTGTTGATTTTCCCAGCCCGCTTGAACTATTGGCACTTACTTCCAGCCCTCCGGACCAAGCTGTACGAGCTATTATACGGACTGGAAATATGTGTAATAACGCTAGACTGTCTAGTTCGGGTGCTTCAGCTTCAGCCGCCGCCTTAGGTATCAACGAGGACCCTTCGAGCAACAATTCTCGCTTTGTCGGACAACCTACAGACGTTGCATTGTTGGATATGATGGATGCATTCCAGGAAAACGATGTGCGTGATCACTTCCATCGGATAACCGAAACCCCGTTTTCTTCGGCGAAGAAGTGGATGGGTGTAGTGGCAAGCGATAATTCCACGGATGGCACTCTTGCTTCCGTATACATTAAGGGTGCCCTGGAGCAAGTTCTTTCTAAATGCGACACCTATCTCACAAAAGATGGTCGAGAGATCGTACTAGATAATGCGCAGCAGAAGGTTGCCGTTGCGGCAGCGGAATCAATGGCAGAAGAAGGTCTCAGGGTCTTGGGATTCGCAAAGGGAACCACCACAATAACTAGCAAGAACGGAACAAACAATGATAAAGCTTATACAGGGTTGACCTTTGTTGGAGCAGTTGGAATGTATGATCCGCCACGGCCTGGAGTCGAAGAAGCTATCCGTCGTCTCATACGTGGAAGCGTCAAAGTCATGATGATAACTGGTGACTCCGAGATTACTGCCACAGCAATAGCTCGCAAGCTCGGAATGCCACTCCTTCCAGTTGGTCATGGTGCTCATAGCATGGTTAAGCCTGTACTTAGAGGAGAAGACATTGACGCGATGACCGACTCACAACTCCGACAAGCCATCTTGACGACCAGTATATTTGCACGCACCAATCCTGAACACAAAATGAGACTTGTCCGCGCTCTGCAGGCAAACAAGGCAGTTGTGGCAATGACTGGAGACGGCGTCAACGATGCTCCTGCGCTCAAGATGGCGGATATCGGTATTGCGATGGGTATAATGGGAACTGATGTGGCGAAGGAGGCATCAGATATGATCTTGAGCAACGACAGCTTTTCGACGATATTAGCCGCAATTGAGGAAGGGAAAGGGATTTTCTACAACATTCAAAATTTCCTGACCTTCCAGCTGAGTACTAGCGTTGCCGCCCTCAGCTTGGTCCTTCTGAGTACGTTCTTTGGCCTTAAGAACCCATTGAACCCAATGCAGATATTGTGGATTAGTATGCTTCCCCTGCCCTGCAAAGCCAGATCGGAGACTAACCAGTAATAGACATTCTGATGGACGGTCCCCCCGCACAATCTCTCGGCGTCGAACCAGTAGATCCAATTGTCATGACCCGTCCTCCTCGATTACGTGATGCACAAATCCTCACTCGTTCAGTGATACGGAGAATCCTCACTTCCGCCGCTATCATTGTCGTCGGCACCATGTTTGTCTACGTGAAGGAGATGGCAGCCGATGGCATCGTCACAGCAAGGGATACCACAATGACATTCACCTGCTTTGTCTTCTTTGACATGTTCAACGCTCTTGCCTGTCGGTCGGAAGGAAAATCGGTGCTGAAAGGAGAGGTGAAGTTATTAGGGAATAAAATGTTCAACATTGCCGTTGCCCTGAGCTTACTAGGGCAGATGGCGGTGATCTATCTTCCCGGTCTCCAGGGTGTTTTTCAAACGGAGGCGCTGAGTGTCTGGGATCTGTTTATGCTAATGTGTCTTACTAGCAGCGTGTTTTTAGCCGACGAGGCAAGGAAGCTTGTGAACAAGGGCAGAGAGTGGCATGGAGGGTATAGTTCGCATGTATGATGTTTTTTTTTCTCTTTTTTTTTTCTTTGGGCTTTACTCTAGATAGGGTGTTTTCATATGGAGGTTCGGGAGGTTCGGGAGGTTCGGGCCGAGATAAGAACGGCGGGTGGGGTGTTGATGTATTTTTGTGGTGTTCGTCTGCTCTTGCTGTTATTTTAGCTAAGTACCCAACAGCATGAGTGCCACTTTCTTTATAGAGTGCTCTTCTTTCTGTATATGTTTCGGTGGATTGTGGGAATAGATCGTGTCCGAAATCAAGGCTTTTCTTCGGTGATGGTAGGGTTGCATAAACAAAAGGGAGGTGTGGATGTACAAGTATGGGAATCGGGGAATAGACGGGGTTAACTGAAAGGGCTCGTAAGCTGAGTGATCGTGTTCGTGGGTATTCCTCGTTCTCGCCATAGTGGGTGCCGCACGAGTGAGATCTTGTGGCAGCAATTCAACAGCCACTTACCATCCAACCACCAGCAACAGGTGGCAGCAGCTACGATAGTGAACTAATGTACCCCGCCACCAGGTCCAGCGCATCCATCCGTCTTGCATCTTCCACTTAATAAGTCGAATAAATGACCACTATGCATATATATGCAAGACACAAGACCGGTGCAACAGGCAGCCACGTCGCACTACTAAACACGTCAACCCAGAACCGCGTAAAAAACATTAGGAGCATTATATAACCCCATGTCCACGCTTCCCGTGAAAAACGATAAGAGTTTCTCCCACAAAACGCAAAGTCGATATTCAAACCAAACAAAAACAAAGCAAATATGGAGTTAGTTCCTCCTTCCCCTTCTCCTTTGACCTGGCCGTTCTCCCTCCTAACAGCGCACCGAAGAGTCTCTCCACCCCGCGTTACCCCGCCGAGCTCCTATTACCACGGTAGCCCCCCAGAATCATCATCATCGCCCGCACCAAAACCCTCGGCATCCCGTTCCTCGTCTCGCTCCCGAGTATCAGTTCTAGCGACATCAACCAGCACGGCACCAGAGCTACACGTAAAACTCTCGCTCCCAAGAGCACGCTACGAAAAGTCCTCCTCCCCAGGACTACGTCTAAAACTCACCGCAAAACTTGCGCCCCACATCGATCGTCCCGTCTCCTTCCACCGCCGCGGTACAATCTTTGACGAGCTGTGTCCGCTGCTTGGGCGCGGCGGGTTCTGGGGTATTGCCGATGCTGCTAGGAGGCCGGTTAGGACTGTGGGAGCGGCCACGGAGACGGAGGTGAGGAGGGTGTGTACCCGCGCCCATGATAATGAGGAGGGGTTTTTGGAGTTTGGGGATAAGTATGTATCCTCTCCCAGAGGCGTGGTGGTGGTGAAGCTGATGTGAATAGTTTTGTGACCCTATATCCTGGCCAGGATTTAGTGTGTGAGAAGTTGCTGCCGGCGAAGGACCTCGAGGTGTTGGTTCCCGGCGAGTCGTATACGGTGTACTCACGGCCGGACCGGGAGAAGAAGCGGCCAGTGAAGGTGGCGAAGTGTAAATGGGGCACGAGAGAGGAGCTGGCCGAGAGTACGTTTTGGTGTGGAGAGGCTAGCGGCGAGGGGTGGACAAAGGTTGATGTTAGCCATATCGTGCGGGACCGCGAGTGGACCGAGATGGTTGTGCTCGTGGGGAATTCGGTCAGGTTTCATGTGGTGTAAGCTTTGTTTTTGAAGATTGGGTTTCTCGTTTGGGGCGTTGCTTCTGGTTATTGCGAAAAGTGTGGGTTTCCTATAGATGCTCACGATTCGATCGATGTATTTCTTGCGCTAGACAGCATGTGCGGTGGCGTATGCAGTTCTATGAAGCTACTTGTACTATCAGACGAATCGCAGTGGAGGGCTAGGGTTATGCACGCCTGGCTGGCGGTTAGAGCTTTAGCATGTGACCCAATGAGATGGCGATCCTGCACGATGCGCTGTTGTATCGCGATGCAGATCTTGGTACCGGGTTTCCTCAGTTGAGCGGTTTGCTTGCGGGTGTGCCAGATGTGGATATGCGACGAGAAAGGTCACACGAAATGCCCTGGAAGTTGCAAGGCGCTGTAACTTACTCAAGCTGATCGCTCACAGCCGTGGAAATCGAGTCATCCCATCCCATCCCATCCCATATGTAAAGTAGCTCTCCCACTTATCTGCTCTCTCTGCTCGCTTCAACTTCGTACCTGTCCATTGATTCCGCGCGCACACAAACAAACTAAACATGGCAAACATCCTCTCCAAATACCTCCCCAACCTTCCCCCGCTCCTCTCCCGCCTCCTCCGCAAAGCCCGCCTTCTCCCAGCACCTCCCTCCACACTTCTGCGGCCCACAGATACCCTCTGGATCTATGACAACATCGCCTACCCATCCGCCACCTCCCCCTCCGGATGGACCGCCGAATTCATCTCCGCCTACTTCCTTGCGCACTCGGGCAAGGGGGTCGCGGGTGTCGTAGCCGATATCTCAGAGAAGCTAGGTCTGAGCAAAGGTGATGCGGCAGAAGCCAGGATTGCAGAGCGCGTGCAAGCATTCCTGGATATTGTTGTTGAAGGCCGGACGGTGGAGGTAGATTTTGGGGCCGGCCAGGGAAGAATCACTCTGGGACCTTCACAGGCCGGTGGCGTGGCAGTGAATAGTATCCCCATACCCGGGCGTGGGTATCAAGACGGCGAGGAGCTGATCTCCACCGCTGTCCTGCCGGCCGGAATCGATGAGGCGAATGTTATTGCGACTATGAAGACGAGGTTTGCGGGCAAGGATGGGTGGGCTGTCGTCTCTGGTTTGTTTTATTCACCTCACACCCCCGCACACCCGGGTGTATGGCTAGGGTTTGCTTTCTAATAGGGGTGAGCGGGATAGATATCGACGACACCATTAAAGTCTCTCACGTCCGCGACCGCATCTCACTACTGAAACACACATTTGCACTCGAACCGTTGTATGTGGATGATATGCCGCGGCTGTACAGACACCTGGATGGTGTGCTTAAGCCGGCGTGGTATTACCTCTCCGCGTCGCCCTACAACCTGTACCCGATGCTGCGGTCATTTATCAGCGATAATTACCCGCAGGGCCAGCTGTTGCTCCGCGAAATGTCGTGGCAGGAGCTAGAGAGTTTCGTAGTCTCGCTCACGGTCGGGACACAGAAGTATAAAGAGAGGGAGCTCGACCGGTTGGTCACGTTCCTGCCAGAGCGCAAGTGGGTGTTTATTGGCGACTCGACGCAGAAGGATCCAGAGGCGTATGCGACCGTGTATAAGCGCAACCCCGAGAAGGTGAGGAGAATTTGGATCAGGGTTGTGGAAGGTGTGAATAGGCTGGAGGAAGGGAGGTTGAATTCAGATGAGAGGTTTGCCACTGCGTTTAAGGATGTACCCAGAGAGGTGTGGAGGACGTTTAAGCACGCCGGAGAGTTGGAGGCGTTGGTCGGTGAGATTGTTTAGGTTGCCGTCTTCTTTTTTTGGCTTTGGTTATGGACGGGTTTATGATACACGATGGACGTTGCGGGTTTGTACTTTTGGCTTGTTTTTTTGCACGGCTTTGTTACATGGGTGCTGGGAGTACATCATAGGAGAGCACTCGAGGACTCATTCACTTGTAATTGAATTATGACATGATTGATGAATAAACCAAAGGGAAAACTTACCTTTCTGGACGTCTTAATATAGCGACGGATATCGAAGAACAGTCCCCAGTCCGCGGGAGTATTGTCCAACTACCCACCATAACCCTCAACACGGTTCCCACAGTTATCTACGCCCAGTGAACCACCGAACAATCCCACCTCACGCCTATAATACCGACATACAGCCGACACCTTCGGCAACGCGTGTGCCGGGGATCACAACTATCGCAGACACCGTTGTGGTTGCTAGTGTATACTGTGCGGCAGGTACAGCAGCACCACAGCGGTGGCTGGGTCGGGGTCGGAGGGAGAGAGAGAGAGAGAGGGAGGGAGGGAGGGAGGGAGTGGAGGTAGGTCTGGAGTTGAACTGGTGGAGGAGGTCATGTTTGTCTTCAGAGAAAAAGTGGGATATGGGGGGTCATGGTTGGTAAAGGGGGATTTTATCAAGGGGAGAATTCGCTTCTCTTGAAAGATAGAAATGGCGCTTTTGAATGTTCTGCTGTGATATTCACTTGAGAGTAACACAAGCCATCACTCGTGTCGTTTTCATTCTCGACAGTGATGCCCTCGAGTTGCGCAACAGACTATACAAGCTCACTTTCCTTGATTCCTGGATAGCAACAATAAATAAAGGTATTGGACGGTTCTCGGGACGTTAATTGCGCCCGAAGGTCATCACTTGATCCAGCAAATGTACAGTATGATAAGAAAACCCATCAATGTATGCTTAACAAGAAAAATCACCAATGAATGCCCCACAAACAAGAAAAAACATCCCGAATATCCCAAGCAAAGACACCACTAACTATGCTAATCACGTCACACTTTCGCTATTTCATCCTTGATGGCATTGTGTTTGCTCCACAAACAAGCAAACATCCCGAATATCCTAAGGACAGCATCAACTATGCTATCCATATCACCACCTCCCCTATCTTTTCCTCGACGGCATTGCCAATGGATTAACCTTCTTCGACCTGAAGAACGGATCTGCTACCTTCTTCTCGGGAGCAATCTTTGCCTTCGGACCAGCAGCAACAAAAGTGCGTCTCTCGCCCGCCTTCTTCCGGAACTCCTCGGCTTTCCTCCTCCTCTCCTCCTCAGCCTCTTCATCATCCGCCTCGACATCCTCTCTCCTCTGCTCAATCTTCCTCTTCCCAGGCATCATCCCACTTTCTCTTCCGCCGCGTCTACTCTGCTCGGCGATCTTGTCGCGCTCCGCCTTGATCTCTTCGACAGTTTTGATCTTCTGCCTCATCTGCGCCGAGACGGCGGCGGCAGACCGGCTGCTTTTGTCGGGAACTCTCGTGCCATTCCGGCGAGCAATCTCTTTTGCTTCTCGCCGCGCCTTTTGAATGATGTTTTTGGTCTTGGATCCGACTTTGGCGTCCCAGTTGTTGGCAGGTCCCCAGCCGCCGCCGCTGCCACCACCGCCAGAGGATCCCCATGGCTTGGAACGCCGCACGGGTGGAAGCCGGCTCGCATCGAGGACTTGGGTGCGACCGCCCTCTTTGGCGGAGTTAAGAGAGCTGAATTGGGCTTTGAGGGCCTCGGCAGCGCGTTCTTGCGCACGTGTTGCTTCCATCTGGTGTTTCTGCGAGGTGTCAGCTACCGAGTAATAAGAGTGTATCTGGAGAGTAGGTACGTCGTAGACTTTCGACCAAGACTTGAGGTTCTTGGGGGCAAATTTATCGACTGCGTCTATGCCAAAATCTCTCGCGATAAACTTTTTCCACAGCTCTATGTCTTCACCGGCGATCTGTGGGGAGTTGGCTTCAAGCTTTTTGAGCTGGTGTGGTGACGTGATCTTTTTGAGGACCGGCTCGAGGATCCGGTATTCTATGTCGCCTACATCTTCAATTGCTGTGTATGTGTTAGCAGAGAGAAGGGAGATGTGGAGAGGACAGAAGATGGAGGAGGAGGTACAGTTGATGTATTTCACCAGCACATTGCGAGCGTAGGTGTATAGGTTTAGTGGGCCGTTGGTGCTGGACATGTTGGTAGAGCTAGCTAGCCGGGGGCTGCAGATACGAAGATGGGAAGTGGTTTGGCGGAGTACTGAGCTTGTATGCCGTTGCTGCTATTGTTACTCGGTTGGTGTAGCAGGTAGAGAGGTTGACAGGTACAATATATAGTGGCGGAGGGTGGTGAGCTGAAGCACTGTCTCACTTCTGAATGTGGCTCAGCAGGGCAACTAGTGCACCTCAACCTCTGCTAACTTCGCATCACTAGTTTGGTTCCCAACCCTTCAGTTGTCACCACCGAAATGTCTCTAAACGAAGGTAAAGTTTAAACATTCCCCTGCCCCAATATCTTCTGACATGCCCCACCAGAGGACCTCATCAAAGCACGCCCGCTGCTATTCGAATCGCGCCCCTTTAGCCGTCTCACCAAACGCAACACCACACTCCAATCCCCGCCATCCCCCTCTTCCACGCCGGTAGCAAATCACCACGCCGAGATCGACCTTGATTTCTCCTACTTCACCTCAGCACTCACACGGATCCAGCTCCTCCTCAACACCAACGCGCGCGAGATCTCGCGGTATGCTTCTGAAAAGAACACAATCACTGCACGTGCCTCCGAGGCGCGGTCGACACTGATCGAACTCCGCACACTCCTCGAGCAATCGCAGAACGAAAAAGTCAACCGACTCGAATACGACAAGATCGCGTCCGACATCCTGAGTATCAAGGTTCTCCGCGCTCGTGATGAGCAGCAAACAAACATTGATCGCTTGAATGCCGAGATCAAGGAGCTGGAGCGTGAGCGCGACGAGTACTCGCAGGTCTGGGCTGCGCGTAGAGGTCAGTTTGAAGAGATCGTGAAGCAGCTCGAGGTTATGAGTGCACAAATCAAGGAGGATAAGGATGAGCAGGATCGACGGGAGGGGATGAGTGAAGAGGAGGAGGAGGGAGAGGAGGGAGAGGTAGCAGGGGGGAAGAGTGGAGGTGCGACGCCTGCACATACGGGTGAGGGGTTGGTGGTTCCTGTTGCAGCGAGGGGAGTGACGCCGAATGTTGGGAGTGGGGCGACGCCACAGCCTGTGAGTGATGAGAAGGAGGAAGGTGAAGAGGAAGAGGAAGAGGAAGAGGGGGAGGATGTGGATTTGGTTGATGCACCTCCATTAAGGGGGAAGGCGGTGGAGAAGGGAGGCGATCGGATGGATACATCGTGATGAGATACGGCGTTTTTGCTATAGGTTGATAGTGTATTAATAGAACTAGCATTTGAGATGTAAAGTTCTCTATGAAATAGTTGCTTGTTATAATTGCGGTGTTAGAATGGATTACGGTTTATCTCACCATTCATCAACCAATTCATCAACAGATTCATAAATCATTCACACCAAGAAGATATCATTCTTATTCTGGTCATCTCACCCATATTCAAACACAATCACACAGGTGGCAGGCCAATGCCAACCAGCATCAAGTCTCTCGCCAAAAGCCATGATATTTACAGTTCCCTCTCCAGACTCAGTGAGAGAATCAGGCCATGTCTAACGAACATTATATAGAAAAAAAGGCATAAGCAAGAAAAGCAAGACCAACCGTACGTAAAACTCCGAACAAACATTGGCAAACCATATTGAACCTATTGAGAACGAAACAAGATAAAAAGAAAAGCTGCTACGGAAACAGTAGAAAGATATGCCACACCCAACCAAACCAATTCCCTTTTAACAATGACAGAAGCCTCCCTAAACTTTAGTCGGGATAGGAAAACAAACAGAATCATATCGTAACCTAGAAACCCGTTCCTCATCACACACCTCGGAAAGATAACTGTCGGGCTATGAGCGTAGGCACAGCTTACAAAAGAAGAGGCCCCTATTCCACGTCTAGCGGTGCAGTATCCATATCTTGCCCAGGAATGATCAATTCCTCACCACTCTCCCCGCTCACAAACTTCCTCTCACTGACGTGGTCACCACTCCTTCCTTTGCCAGGCGCCGTCCAGACCTTGTGGCCAAACGGATTTTCGCCTGGCTGCGACAACTGTTGCTGCCCTTCCTCGTGCCTGTAAATGCAGTTCGGATTGAGGCATGGCTTGAACTTGCAAGCGGTTTCGGCGTGCGTGAAGTGGCAGTCTGGGCGAGTACAATTGGCACCATTACGGCACATAGGCATAACAGGGCTACAGTAACTATTAGCATACATGCAATCAAATGGAGAAATAGTTACTAACTGCTTGAAAGGACACGCGGGATTTGTGCAATTTGGAAAGAATTTGCAGTCTTGTTCTATTTTCGCAGGCCAACCACCGTGGTAGCTGGGTGCAGATGCTGGAGATGGGTGCGAGCCGGTACACTTTCTGTTCTTGCATTTGGATCCGAATGGACACTTTTCACCGCTAATGTACTGTGTGGGTTTGCCAGCCGGTATCGCGGGGGTTGGGTGACCGAACGGACACTCTGGCTTTGTGCAGCCTGTACCAAATTTACATGGAACCTCCTCTAGCTTCTCAGACTTGCTGCTGCCGTTCCACCCCTCTTCAGTCTTATCGTCGTTGGTATCCATTCGTGAATCGTTGCTGGGTTCTGGAGGCGCCTGAATCCTCTCAAAGAGACTACCACCGGCGCGTTGTGGCTGTGAAAGGTTGTTGGAGTATGCATCTTCCACGGCAGCGCCTGGGTGGTGGGGCATGTGCCGGCCTACATGAGGCCCTCCCATATGGCCGGGAAATGGGGGTGTTGGCACGGGACCGTTGGTAAATGGCGCAATCATATGGGACTGTTGTTGGTACATCTGGTAAAATGCCATTTGCTGCTGCGGGGTTATATTCTGAGGGAGCATGGACTGATTGGGACCAAAAGATCGGCCATTCATACGGTTCTGATGGTGGCGATTGTTGTTCATGTTATTGTGCCTGGGAGGTCCATGTGGCCGTGAAGGACCCTTGGGTGGTTCTCGCTTGAACTTGTCGATCCGCTCTGACGGTTGTGTCCGTACCCGGTGAAGGACGTCTTGCGGTTTTCTCTCCATTGCCTTAGTGAGCTGATTAATTAATCTTCTCGGGTTGGGATGTCGCATCGCCTTGGGTGCTGTTGGTCTGGATTTAAACGTCATCAGTTGGCCCGCAAAAGTCATGGCAGGAGGATAACACATACGCTCCCTCTGGTGTCTCTTCAGCATCACCCATCTCTTCGTCGCCATTCGCAACACTCTTTTCCGCATCGCCGTTTGCTTCTTCCATCGATTTTTTGAGCGTTTCCAACTCGTCGAAAAGCCATCGCGCGAACTGTGCCGCAGAGGCGTCATCGGGACCAAGTCCTAGCAGATCCCCCGAGAGTTCCGACGCGATCTGATCCTGACTCTTTCCGTTGACCATCATGAGGCAGATATATTCGCCGAGCGGCGAGTTATCGTCACCAACGCTCCATCCAATCTCGACCAGTTTTGGCTGGATGCGGTTATTAAGCGCTTCCGCGAGCGGGGTATTCAGAGCAAGAGCCATGATGGGATGTTGTAACGAAGGGAGAAGACGGGCAGTTGACTATGGCAGGAGAGAGAGGTTACGCGTGAGAACGGCGCGGCGATGAACCGAGCCACAGCAAGGGGCGACCGGTGATGGCAAAAGGAAGTAGGCGATCGGCGGCAGCTGTTAAGTACGTAAATCGAGTGGAACGAGATAGGGTTTTTATTCGGAGAGAAGTGAAAGAGAATAGGTAAGAAAGAGGTATGATATGGTCGTTGAAGGAGGTTATTGCCAGGGTTCGTGGGTCGTGTGTTAAGGAAGACTGTGGTGATGGTTGGTTGGTTGTAAAAGAGCAAGTAAAAGCTCTCAACATGCTGCGCGAGACCGCTAGTCCAGAAGGAGAATGTGGCTCAACCGAGTGGCGGTGTTTTTTAAAGAACTTGGCGAACGCTGCCAACAATCCTTCGTCTTGAATCTTGGGTCTACAGTGTGAAAATTCTCCTTGATATTGAGGGCAGTCTGTGTTTCATTTAAGACGGCTTTGATGGGAACCACTCGGCGAAGATTCACGAACTGATTGGTTCTCCAATGTATAGTACACAACCAACCCGTTCTTTCTCTACTTCCCATTTCCATACTTCTGCTCAACAATCTTCCCCACTACATCCGCACTATTCTTGTCTCCCTTCTTTTTTGGTCCACCTCCACGTTTCCGCTTCTTTCCTACCCCCTTCTTATCTAAACCCTCATCCTCGTCATCGTCCCCAAAGTTTGTGCTTCCACCAAAGCCCATATCGATATCATATGAATCGCGCTCATGGGCTTCCATAAGTGCTTTCCGTCGTTTCTCTCTCTCTTCTTCCTCTTTCGTGTGAATAGGTGCTAACTTGGAGGCCTTCTGGAGCGCCGCAGCAAGCTCGGGATTGGAGGAAAGGAGGTCGGAGGCGGAGGCTGGTGGTTTGTAGGTCTCTGAATCCGAGTCTACCGTAGATTCGTTGAAGTAATTGATTACTGGTCGAAGTGGAGGGGCCATTGCTCCTTTTGATTCAACCTCTGCTTCTGGTTGGGGTCCCTCTTGTTTTTGTCGTTTTGGTAGTTCCGTATCAGTACTCTCACCGTCATCATCATCACCAAGCGCAGCCAACGGATCATAATCAGCCGTACCAGAAAAAATATCATCATCTTCCTCTTCCTCCGGTTGTACCTTGACGCCTAGTGGTAGCTGTGGTGGCATCATTCCCATAACCCTGGCTTCTCGGGGAAGGGACCCTTCCACCCGCGCTTGCCGTTCTTTGTCATTCCTCTTGACCTTCCGTTTTACCTTGCCATCTGCACCAACGATATGCTTAATCTTCACGCCATCTTCTGTTTCTTCTATTCTCTCCTTTGGTTCTCCAATCTTTTTGAACTTGGACCCCAAACTAGGCTGGGCCGCCGCCTCCTTTGCCGCCTGTCTACTTCTCTTTAACTCTGCCAGAATTTCCGCGCGTGTCTTGGGTTTTGGTGCCAACTCTCCACGCTTCTTCTCCTTCCTTTTTTCAGTAGTCACTACCTCCTTCTCCAGTGCTTTCTCCAACTTTTCATCCAAGTCTTCTTCCGGTGCTTCCGGTTCTTCGTCTTCTTTCTTTTCTGAGTCCTCATCCATGACATTTTCGCCACGTCGAACTCGTCGCAAAAGTGCAAAATCAAGCCCTTTAACTAAATGTGTGCTCTTGACATCACCTCCAAGTAGTTTCGTCTGCTTCACGTATTCTTCGCGGTCAATGTGGCCTTCCTTTGCGAGCTGCTCAAGTGCCTCGAGCCGCTGCACTCGTTCATCCTCGATATTGCTTTCAGCTTCGCGGAGAGCTGCGGCACGGTCGGTATAACCTTCGCCGAACTTTGTGCCTTTTGGGGCAGCGGAGGAGCGAAATTTCTTAGTAGGTTGCTGCGAGGCTCGGTGAGCGGCGAGTTGACGCGCGAAATCATTATTACCAGTCGTAAGAGAGCGCCTAGAGCCGTCAATACCCAAAAGAGAGCAGAAGCTAGGCTAACGTACGGAGTCATTGGTATTGACGATCGTATTTTTGAGCCCAGAGCGGGCGTGGCGGATAGCCCATTGTTTTTGGAACTGGAGGGTTGGTCAACCCTGGGAGTTTCTAGGAGCTTGCGAAATTGTGCATTATTCATGACGAGAGGAAGTGTTATGAGAAGGTGAAATGTGACGTTTAGAATCAGGAGAGTTGGGATTGAGTGGCTGATCAGATTGTGGCTGTTATACTGTGGCTTGCTACCGGCTTGGCGTTTTGTTAGAAGTTTAGCCGTGCTTCTGTCCACATCTCCTTCATCACCTCTCTGTTTCCCCCTTCAGTCATCTCATAGCCACCACAACCACCTCCTTGCACACACAGACATACACTCCAATCTATCACCATCATCCTTCTCCTCCTTCTCGTCTTTATACTCCTTATTACTAGCCTTTTCCCAGGTCTTCAGCAGGCAGGCAAGGCAAGCAAGCAGGCAGGCCAGACAGACACAGCCCCTAGCACGAAACTTCATTTTCCGCCCGCTCCCGCTCCCGACCCCGATTTTATATTCCTCCTGTCATACACCTACCTACACGCACCTATTCTACACCTGCACCAATATCATCACCTCATCCTCATTCACTCGCTTCCTGCCCCCAGCACCGTCCATCACCATCCGAGCGCGTTTTCTTTCAGGTGTACACAGCAAGACAAACTCGAATATAATTAATTGGGTCTTATAAACATTCGCTTCCATTCAACCGTAGTTTGAACAATCCAAGAAATGTCTTCCCCAAGCGCTTCCGGGGCTACTAAGCGGCCACTCGAGGATTCCTCTTCACCCAATGTCAAGGACGAACATGACTCCAAGAGACCGGCCCTGGAGAAAGGAACCCAGGACGACACTGAGAGATCCGTTTCACCATCTCCAGTCAAGGCAGAGCCAGTGAAGGAGGAGGAGGTAGTGGTGGTGGCAACCTCCACCGATGCTGCCCCTTCCGATACTAAAGATGGCGATACCGTTGTTCCTGATGCACCTCGCCAGGATCAGCAACATCAGACATCTGCCCAACCGCAGATTGATGAGAGTCAATGGATCCATATACGTGCATTGATTACCTCTGCTGAAGCTGCTACAGTCATTGGCAAAGGCGGCGAAAACGTGACTCAGATTCGCAAGATGGCAGAAGCAAAGTGCACTGTGTCGGATTATCAGCGTGGCGCAGGAGAGCGTATTCTGACGGTCAGCGGGGCCGTGGATGCTGTCGCAAAGGTAATTCGCGGTCCTCAATCGCAGGAACTCGAAGGCGCGGTTAGCTAACGCGATAGTTAGGCATTTGGTCTCATCATCCGCACACTCAATAACGAGCCGCTTGACCAAGCGTCTTCTCCGCAGTCAAAGACGTATCCGTTGAGATTATTAGTACCTCATATCCTCATTGGCTCCATCATTGGCAAGGCAGGATCTCGCATACGCGAAATCCAGGACGCGTCTGGCGCGCGACTCAATGCCTCTGGATCTACGCTACCGCTCTCTACGGAGCGTTCTTTGGTTGTGACAGGTGTCGCCGATGCCGTCCATATCGCCACCTACTACATCGCTAATACTCTTGTGGAACAACTCACCGAGCGATACGGCGGACCTGCAGCTTCCGCTTATGCTACCCGAACCGGTGGACCGGCTGGCCCTATCCCTGGAGGAATGCAAGTCATCCCATACCAGCCACAGCCTCTTCACGGTTCCTATGGACATCCAGATACTTTCAAGCGACATACCAACTCATCCCAGCGCACTCCTGCTAACCCCTATGGCATGCCCTACCTTCACGGGCAAGCCCCGGCACCAGCACCGCAGGCTCCGATCCATTACCCCAATCCTCAGGATGCAGGTGGTTACTCCGGTGCTGGACCTCACCAACCTGGCCAAGCTGTTGGTCCCACGCCACAAGCTGGACAGGCCTCTAACGCAATGGCCATGCTGCCTGGCCAGCCTCTAACCCAGCAGATCTTTATCCCTAACGACATGGTCGGAGCGATCATCGGCAAGGGAGGAGCCAAGATTAATGAAATACGCCAACTCTCCGGAAGTGTCATCAAGATTAACGAGCCGCAGGACAATAGCAATGAACGTTTGGTTACAATTACGGGAACACAAGAGTGCAACCAGATGGCTCTGTACATGCTGTACTCAAGACTTGGTACGTTTTGGGCCTCATCTCACGGACAACAAATTGCTAATTGCTGGGTACAGAGAGCGAAAAGCACAGAATTTAGAGCTCAAGAATGGACAAAATGCCAGACTTTCTTATTGTCACATTCTACCATCCAATACATGCACGGATACGGATGTTGTTGTATCTTTTGAATCCGTTTTGGTTCTCATCTCTAGGTTTCTTTCTTTGACTGGGTGTATGTCGGTTGTTACGATATGAGCGCAAAAAAGTGGAATATTACAGTTACCTTTTAGTTCCTTGTGTGGTTTGGTGGTGGTGGTGGTGATGGTGGCTGAAGGAATGAGCAACCGTATCGGAAGGGTATTCATCTATCATTTTGCTTTGTTTCTGGGTTGATTTGATTGCGTTGGACTCTCGACGTGGTGCTAGGAATGTGCTGCTGCTTGTCATTCGTTGGCTTCTTGTTCATAACTTTTTTGTACGATTTGTCTTGTGCCCAGACTTCAGTGGCTGCCTCGTTACAGTGAACGTAAGGCTAGATACGAGACAACAATTTACGGTTTGTGCTCTTCGAAGGATTTGCTTTTAATTGTGCCTGGGTCAGCTGTGGCTTCTAACTATATATACCTACTTCCTAAAGCAAAAGTGCTCGCGATCTTGTCATGTCATATTTTATCGCTCCTAGTCGGAAGCTTGCCCTTAGTCGGAAGTTCGCCCTATGCTTGCGAAGCGAGGCAACAAACCACACCGAAAATGGCCGGCGGCCATTGGAGTGTAGTCTCGAACGCTTGCGTGCTGGGCGCAGGTGCACAGTTGTGGTAAGAAAGTGGGTTTATGCATTGGTCACCTTGGCGCGTTAACTACCGTGACAGTATTCTACATGCACATTCCAGGTGATGAAACCCCTTCTTCAATAGAGAAATTTATGCACTGTGATAGACGGCTCGCGCCCGTCCGTCCGCATAAAAGTGCTAGGCATAGTAAGCGCCATACGGACTTCCCCAACCCCCAGGTATAAATTCAGGAGTGGGTTGAGAAACGATAGTGAAGTAACTCACGGAATGGAAGCTTCATGCTATATCAGCGGCTACGCGCTAGCGAAATAAGACGTCTGACAGACGCCTAACAGCGTTCGAGCCCACGAGTGTTCAACGTTCGCGTACAGGTTTCTGCTTAGAAAATTCACGGGATTCAGTGCTATCCGGCCGGTCAGGGCACCTAATCCTGGAGCGAGACATGCTAAACCCGTTCCGAGGCCCGCTATGCCAGTATGGCTGGAATCCACTAGAACCAGCTACTTCAGGAATTTTGATTGCAAGAGTGCCAGGGTTAGGTGTCCGAGTAGAATATCATGCAGTAATTCCTTTCCATTTTATCGCTTGATTGATTAAAGGGTGCAGCATGCTGTCATACGGTCATACGCCACAGTACTAGCAGCGTTGTTGATGTGTTCATGCTCCATGCTCCATGCTGACTTCAATGCCTGAGCGAGAATGTTTCGTCCCAGACTAGGACCCTCCACTGTTTGCCTGCACACCACTGTCAGTCCACGAACAAAGAAAACCGTGGGGTTTGAGTTCTTCGTGCGCAGTAGATGGATTGGTAGGTGAAGTTTTAAAACCCAAGTCCGGCGTACGCCGCAGGTACCACATGCACGTCGGACGGAAATAGTGCACCTTCCGAGCAGTGCTGGACGATCACTTCCGGGGTATACTTAGAACAAGGAGTAAGTACTCAGCACATCTAAGCGGCTGAAACCTGCTCGATATGGAGATTCTTTACTTGGAAATTACTGGTTCGAGTAGGTCTCAGCTACTCAGCAGTTTGTGGTACTGCCTTGCCCGTTCCCTGCCCTATTGCAACACTACTCCTGTCCCATACTCAGCCCCAGAAGAGAGGGCACTTTTCATGAACCCGGCCCATTTCTTCCATTCCATCGATTGTTTTATAAAGTGCTGCGTACGGTAAAGGGATTGGTATCCAGGGTGAACCTGTTAATAACACCGAACGGACGCAGCAACGGCATTCATTTCAAAGACATCAACAAACAGGCATCAGCACCCTTTCATAAAAACCGGGCTGTCACCCCCCACAACAATAATAACAATCAACACAACACAAAACTCTTTTCACGTTCCGCTTTACGATCATTCATGACGAAGCTCACAGTTCTCCTCGCCGCGTGCTTGAGTCTCCAAGGTGTCTCAGCACTCTGGCCAATCCCTGCTCAGTACTCACAGGGCAATGACACCCTCTGGCTCTCGTCTAGTGTTTCCTTTGAATTTGGACATGGTCAGGCAAAAGTGAGCAACGGTGGTTCCGGTATGGGATGCTCGGTATGTTTTCCTCCACTCTCCCAATTCCTCTCTTATTTGTTATAGTTCCCAAGCTGATACAGAGCCAGGGCTACGGTGGCTCACATAGCAGTGGCGGCGATTCAGCAAGCAGCAAGAAGGTGCGCGACGCCTGGGCCCGCACACACGATGCGCTCTTCAAGAACAACATTGTGCCATGGAAATTTCACCCGAAAGGCAGCAACTTCGAGCCTTCTCCAGGAAGCGGAACGAAGATCACAAAGATTGTGGTGACACAAACTGGCGAAGACTTAGCGAAGCCAGATTATCAGGACATGAAGGAGGCGTACAACCTCTATATCCCCGCTTCCTGCGGAACAATCTTTATCGATGCCGAATCGTCGCTGGGTATCTTGCATGCCTTTTCAACCCTGGAGCAGCTCTTCTATGCACCAACTAAGAAGTCGGGATCGGCGGTCTGGGGCAAAGGGCCAGTCAAGATTAATGACAAACCCAAGTTCCCTCACAGAGGGTTGAATCTAGATGTGTCGAGACAGTGGTATCCAAAGGAGACAATCCTGAAGACGCTTGATGCGTTGAGCTGGAACAAGATGAACCGACTTCACCTTCACGCTACCGACTCACAGAGTTGGCCACTCGAAATCCCAGCATTCCCAGAATTGGCAAAGAAGGGAGCGTATGCGCCTGGATTGACATATTCCCCCCAGGATCTCCAGGATATCCTGGACTATGCAGAGGCGAGAGGAATCCAGGTTATTGTTGAGATCGATATGCCGGGTCATACCACGTCCATCGCAGAGGCGTACCCAGACCTGATTGTTGGCAAAAACATCCAGCCCGATTGGAGCACATATGCAGCACAGCCTCCATCGGGAAGTTTGAAGCTTAACAACAAGGCCGTTGACTCGTTCATCACAAAGCTATTCAAAGACCTTCTCCCCAGACTCAACAAGCATACCAAGTATTTCCACACCGGTGGTGATGAAGTGAACGAGAATGTTTACAAGCTCGACCCCGGCGTGGGCACGAATGAGAAGCCAAAAATCCAGCCGCACTTGCAAAAATTCTTTTCCCATGTGCAGAGCGAGGTCAAGGCGCAGAAGATGAGCCCTGTGGTGTGGGAAGAGATGCTGCTAGATTGGAACATTACGTTGCCCGCGAAGACGATTGTGCAAACGTGGCGGTCGGATGACGCATCGGTGAAGACGACAACAGCGGGATATAGGACTATTGGAGGAAATTATAATTATTGGTACCTCGACTGCGGACACGGTCAGTAGCCCCATCTGAGATATACAAACTCCACAGACTAACGGTCGATTTCCAGGTCAATGGTTGGATTTTGGCGGCCCCGGGTATCAGAAGTACTATCCTTTCGCCGACTACTGCAGTCCTCGCAAGAACTGGAGGTAAGCATCACCATCTCCTGTTGGTAGCCATGGAATTGTTCTGACTAATTTCTCCGTTGATTTAGATTAGTCTACTCGTACTCCCCCGACCAGTTCCTCACTAAGGAACAAGCCAAGCTCGTCCTGGGTGGTGAAGTTCACATCTGGTCCGAACAAATTGATTCATCGTCTATTGACGTGATGCTCTGGCCCCGTGGAAGTGCTGCTGCTGAAGTTCTCTGGAGTGGCCGTACCGACGCAAGTGGTGCTAACAGGACATTTGCTGATGCGTCCCCGAGGTTGGGAGAGATGAGAGAGCGCATGGTAGCGAGAGGTGTTGCAGCTAGCCCTATTATGCAGCTCTGGTGCCACCAGGTATGTCTAAGTTACTTTCTATCTCCATCCGCTTATTCACTAACAGAAACATCAGAACCTTGGTGATTGTGAGTTGAACTCGTAAGACAAAAATATTGCACGGCAATTAGGTGCATTTAATGGAGTATCATGTACGTACTGTATCTGGTTCGGATTGGCAACGAGCCGGTGATATATGGCTTGCTTTTCATGCATTTTGGAGTTGTTTATGACAGAATATATATGGATGGAATGATGTACTTTATTTATTTAATACCATGACGTTGTATTTGTACCTAGCTCGGAATACCTACTAGTAACATTCGAATGTCGACTGAGGCCAATTGATCATATGCGCTGGCTTGGAGGCAAAGGTGTCTTACACTCTCGTTTGCAACTCCACTGCCGGTTCTCGCCGTTCTACCCCGCCATCCATTGCCTGGGGTGTTCACATGTTATATTTATACCAACGTCCAGCTTCCCACCAAGATACCTCGATGGTCGCATTCTGTAGGCGGAGTGCCGGACGCCGAAAAGTTATCAGACGCAATTTAAGCGCAGCAGGCTGAAGACTACATCTCGTGCCTGCATTAAGTACTAGAATATGCACTCTTCAAGACATGGGTGGATTTAAGCCTGGAGTGGGTAATGACTGAATGTTTTCCTATCTGCCTTCAATGCTTGCATATTCTTGTTCTAAATGGCTGACAGGAATCAGCGAGTGGAAGGTTTCAATAGGAATCTCCACGTAGGCCAACTACCGACGTCGATTTAAAACACTCCATCTCATCTCCCGATACGCGTCAGCCGTTTGACACATGCCTGCCAACCGATTGACGCCGCAGAAGGGCAAAAAATAATGCAAGAAAGAGGTGTGGGAGCCTCGCTTGCGAAACGAAGCTCGATGATATGATCCTAGTAGGCAGGGATCGTATCCGCCGATGTACATACGCCCTTCAGTCCATGGGCCTATGGCCATGCACTCGGAGCGGGGGGAGGGAAACGTTAGGCTTTCACATGATGATGATAGGGGATCGATCGATCTTGGTGAACCGGGGTGAATGTGGAGGAATGCATATAAGCCACTGCGGATTTCCGGCGTAGTCCGGAGTGCAGAGTTATATGTATTTCCTGGAATCGAGGTTGCTACGTATACAAGAGCTCCTTCGAAAACCCGTGGGTATCTGTGGGATTGTCTTCCAGCTATCGAACGAAACTGAAAGAGAAAAGATGTTACTGGAAATCCTCTTTCATTTGCGGCCGGCGTTGTTGAGTGCTCTTGCCGCCGCAGTGGTCCTGGTGGTGATGATTCAAAAGATATCCAGAAACCGCCAGATATACAAGCTTGGGAAGAGATCAACTCTTATTAAGTCGCATTTTTTTGGTTAGTTCTTACCTCCCTTCGTGCTGAGAAGCAGTTAGTAACATCCAAACAGGTATCACAGAGACGATAGCGGCATTCAAATATGCGAGGATGAACAAGAATCGAGAGTTCTGGACAATGCGGCACGAGAAATATCAAAACTATACCATAGAGATGGAGGTTCTCTGGAATCGGATTATCTTGACCTCGGATTCGGAGAATATCAAAGCGATACTGGCAACCCAATTTCTTGATTACGGTATTACCCTTCCATATCACACCTGCACAAAGCTCCGACTAACCTGTTCGATAGGGAAGGGAGAGATCTTTCACGACCAATGGAAGCCCTTCCTAGGCGACAGCATCTTCACCACAGACGGCAAGGAATGGCAAAGTTCCCGCCAACTCATCCGTCCCCAGTTCATCAAAGACCGTGTATCAGATCTCCACATCTTTGAACGTCACACACAACATATGATGAGTCTTATCCCCCGCGATGGTTCCACCATCGACATCGCAAACCTCTTCTTCCGCCTCACCCTCGACGCAGCAACCCATTTTCTGCTCGGCGAATCCGTCAACTCTATCGGTGCCACGGGCGAGGTCGTGCTCGCAAAAGCTTTTGGGCAGATCCAGGAACATATGAACGATATTACGCGTGCAGGACCCCTAGCCATCTTTATACCAGGTGGGGAGTTTAAGAAGAATCTTGCGATACTGAATTCGTTTGTTGAGCCGTTTGTGGCTAAGACGCTGCAGTTGCGCCCGGAGGAGCTGAAGGGGAGGAATGAGTCAGATTATAACTTTTTGCATGCGCTGGCAGGATTCACGCGAGATCCGAAGGTGTTGAGGGATCAGCTCGTTGCTGTGTTATTAGCTGGAAGAGTCTGTATCCCTCCCTAGGGTTTGAATAACTTCACGCTAATGGGGATCTGTGCAGGATACCACGGCCGGAACGCTGGGCTGGACTTTGTTTGAGCTTGCAAAACGCCCGGATTGTGTTCAGCGACTGAGGGATGAGATACTGGACACAGTGGGCCCTCACGCTGCACCCACATACGCGGACCTAAAGGGGATGAAGTATCTGCAGCATGTGATGGATGAGACGCTGCGATTGTACCCGGCGGTTCCGTTCAACATCAGAGTATCGCTGAAGGATACATTCCTACCTGTCGGCGGAGGCGAAAGTAAACTTGAGGTATGGTATGTATATCGCGCTGGTTATCAGATGCTAACAACGACAGCCGGTGGGGGTTCCAGCGGGAACAGCATGTGCGTACTCAACGATGGTGATGCAGCGGCGGGAAGACATTTTTGGGCCGGACGCGAACGAGTTCAAGCCGGAGCGGTGGGATAGTTGGTCGCCGAAGCCGTGGACGTTTATTCCGTTCAATGGGGGACCGAGAATATGTCTTGGCCAGCAGTTTGCATATACCGAGATGGCATATACGCTTTGCAGGTACGGCAGCTCTACTTGTGCTATAGTAATGACATGCTGATGATGATTGGTGTCGTTTTTCAGGCTGTTCCAGAACTTTGATGCTGTGGTGGATAGGGCTACAGAACCACAGTTTGAACGGTGTGAGACTACAATAAGTCCCGGCGCCGGCGTAAAGGTTGCGTTGAGGCCTGTAGTGAAGTAGATTGTGATGGTAGTTGATGTTTTTGTGATGCTGGCTTTATCAGTAGGGGAGGAGTTTTTATTCAATGTTTTTGAAAGCCCAATATTTCAATAACAAGATAACCAAATATTGACAACTCCGAGAACTTTCGAATTTGCATGGTAACTATCGTCAAAATATCCCTCAAGAGAGAAAGCTGGGGCTTAGTCCAGAATGGACGTCTGGGCTGTAGAATCATCGGGCATCACTAGGGCTTACACTGGACAGGGAAGTAGGTCATCGGGCATCACAAGTCTGTACTCGGGGTAGGGAAAAAGAAGTGACCCCAAATCGGGTATTGACTTTTGCAGAGAACAAGGTGATGACCAGAGGACAGAGGCTAATATAGATATCAGTGTGCAGCAAATCTACTGTTCTGGCAAAAATTTCGGTGCGTTTACCAATAACGTTTGTACAGTTGTGGTGTTCTGATAATTCCACCTTAGTAATAGCTAGCCAGAAATGGGGTGTCCCGTTTCTTTTCCCTTAACCCGAATACTCCAGACTCGCCTAACAAACTGCCGCGCTGCCAACGCCAGGCCCACGGGGGTGACAACTTAGAATATGCTAAACTGAGCACCCTTGGAGACAAGAATGTGGCAGCTCCTTGAGCTTAACTAGCTTCAGACTTTTGATGCTTTATATGTGGATATGACGCCCTTTCACCAGCCCCCACTTTCTGAAGTCCTACACTCCAGCAGCCTGGGATAGATGGATGGGGATTAATGCCAGTTGGGACCTTGTGATCGAAGAGTAACAAAATCCCGTCATGGAACAGTCTATGACGCTCGGGCCAACACGAGCTATCATTCGGCATATTCAGCCGCCGGAATTGCTTCTGATTCTGCTTCACATTCGGGCGAGAGCCGAACTATAAAGAATACATTAAGAACTACTTAATTTAACAGCAGAAAAGACTGCAGTCTAATAGGAGAAAGCCAACCAAGAAACCCCCAAAAAACACCCGATAGCTTTTAACCTTGAACAATCCTCTTCATTGCCACTGTTGCTGCACCGGTGGTTGTTGCGGCGGAGTCATATACTGTTGCTGGTATTGATACTGCTGCTGCGGTGGCGGCGGAGCATACACTGGCGGATTTACGGGAGAAGGCGAGGTCTGGTAAGCTTGCGGTTGGGGGGCTACATACACTGCCGCCGGGGGAGCATATGGTTGCTGCTGTGTGTATGGCTCCTGCTTGAACCCCGGCGTCGGCGGTACAGAATATTGCAGCACCGGTGTTTGCCCACCAGGTACCGGTATATATCCCTGTGTCTCCTCTGCGGTGTTTTTATTGATAGTCCCGCCGCGTTTCTTTAGACGATTGGCGTACGTGGCGGTAATAAGGAATGTCAACCTTTTGGTAAACTTCTCAGCATAGATGACACAGCGGGCCGTGGGGGGACTGACATCAATATGATTGTGAGCGCCAACGTCACTTTATAATATGCTGCGTGCGGCCCAGATTTGTCGTAGATGTGGAGGGAGTTCATGACACTCCCCAACATCGCCATCCCTACCAGCCAGACCACGAAGAGGAATGTATCCCATACATAAAAGAATTTTAGGGCGCTGATGTTGCGTCGTGAGCCGCAGCATTGCGTGCTGAGGGAGGCGAGGGCGGTGAGACCGGATATTAGGCCCTAATGCTTGTGAGTTGCGAAGGATTGTAATGGGGAATAATACCCACCAGCGCTAGGAGTAATGCTTGCGGAGTCCGCGGGTTCATTGATGTGCCCGAGCTAGAAGATGAGGAAGAAGAGGAAGAGGAGGAAGTATAAGAGGAGTACGAAGATGATGATCCTCCTCCACCGCCCCTCCCCGGAAACGCATAACGCCTGACTCGACGATAGCTGGCATAATCATCGTCGGTGTAGTCATTATCAAAGTAAAACACCAGTGCTCCGCATGCGTATTCGAGTGCCGGGCATAGCAGAAGTTGAGACACGCGAAAGAGGATATAAACGAGTGAAAATGGTCCCTTTCCTGCCATTGATATTGATAACGAGAGAAAGGAGGAACTCCGAGGAGGAAGGGGCCTTTCTTAAACCCCATAGCAGAAATGCGCCAAGGTCATGAATACGAGGTCCCGAGACGTTAGTATTGTTGGTTACACAATAGATTGCATAAGTTAAAATTTGTTAGATAGAGTTATGTATGATCGTCGTCTTCAAGTGGGTCCATCGCAGTGAAGTCCTGGTATCTGAGACAGGTACTAAAAGTACGTTGTACCAGCTAAGCCACACCGCTGCCAGTGCTGTGAAGATTGTACTCATAAGGGAAATTTGATTGAAACGTTGCTTCTCAGCGTTTGTAATCGAAGGAGGCGATTGTTCCCATGCGGTCATATCGGACGCCCGATTGCAATTGCTCAGATCTGTCGTCGCTAGGAAACACCATGGGGTTCCCCAGTATTTGTCCTCTTCCGTAATAACGGTAGGACGTCCTGCCGGAGTGAATGGTACATACTCGAGTACCTGCAAGTAGGAGAGCAATTGAATACTGGGCGATGGTTGATGGTGGCTTGTTTTGATGACTGCGCTGTCGAGCAGAAGGTCGTGATGTTCAGGCAAGCGAGTGATAATATGCTAGAGTGAATGCAGTCAGGTCTTAGAGCGCCCATCCGCTTCTCGACAGCATTGTCCATGAGAAGAGTAATCTAGTGTCAGTCCAAAGGAACCTATGTCATTTGGTCTCAAAATATGTGTTGCTATTCAAGTACATGAATGCGGTGCATTGCTTGACACCTCCGAGAACAGTACGGTTACCTTCCAATTATCAACTACAGATCATAAGTCCACTTGACTGTTATATAACACACTGCAATGCTGAAGCGTCTTCGGCACTCGGAACGACGTCATGCCACAGGGATCTGCACCCCATATTCCCACCTTTACGCAACCTCCGTGCACTCATTTCCGGAGTTAAAGACATCTCAAAAGTTATTATGTGGGGTAGTTAAGAAAGCCGACATCTGGGACTCACACTCGTTTAATCAACATGGCATCTATCCGCGCCTCAGTACTACACATCCCTCGCCTCCGCCCATTAACCCACCTCCGCCTCAGTGGCTCTGTTCCTCGCCCGCGGGGCTCTATAGGCCTCCGCTACCCCCGTCTCCTCCAACAGAAGAATCCACCAACCTCCGTACCGGAGCCTCCGCACCCACATTCCTAAGCACTCAAAAGCGTCTTCGCAAATTCAATCTTATCAACCGCATTATCCTAGTCTTAAAAGAGCTCGTAGCCTCAGCCTCCCACAATCAGAAGCGCTTCTTGAGCCAGGCGCAACCGTATACGTGCTCGACCGACTCCTCGAACCATCACCCGAGTTCTTCACAGCCACCGGACGCGCAAAAAGACGCTGGGTGCAGAGCTGCTGTATCGTCGGATCGAAGTGACGGATCCTGAAGGACTGGGAAAGGTTTTAAGGGATATTGGGCATGGGAGGGCTGATGGGCTTATTGCTGCGGCGGGCATCAACATCGTGAAGGTAGCGCTGGAATATAAAGCGGAGGAGATTAATAGGTTGCTAGAGGTGAGTGTTAAAGGCATATTTCTGACGGCGCAGGCAGTGGCGAAGGAAATGATAAGGTATTGGAATGGAGGGAGTATTTTGTTGGTGGGGAGATGAGTGGGAGCGTTGCGAATCGGGTTTGTTGTTGTCTTTTTGTTCTTTTCACTTGAGAGTTGAGTGCTGGGGAAGTGATAGGAACTGCCCTGCACAACGTATAACGCGTCAAAGGCTGCGATTTTGCAGTTGGCACGTAATCTAGCTGCGGAATGGGGAAAGCATGGAATTAGGTGAATACGTTTTCCCCAGGATATATTATTACGCTGGTAAGGTTAGAGCTAAGGGTTAAATTGGACTGACATTAAGCATAGATGATAGAACAAGATTTCAAACGTCCCGAAAGAGAGCAGGAACTAAGTGAGGCAAATATGTTGGGACGCCTGAGTTCGGCTGAAGGATATCGGGGAGCTGCTGTGTTCCTGATCTGCAACGCTAGTTCCTTCCTGACGGGGCGGATTTAAAGATAGACGGAGGACATAGTGCATGGTAATGGAGATATGAACTGGGAAATTCAGGCGTTGAGCTAATGCTGGCACTGGAATGTGTCAGATAGATACTAGGCCGCCATTTTACTGTCTCCTTTGGGCCAAAACTCTAGAAACACCTCGGAGCAGGAATTCATCCATGTCACTCACCTGGACATTTGCTTGTTCTTCTTCACCTCATCATATTATTAATGTGCTATAGTAGGATAGACCGCACAAAGATCCCCAACTAGTCACGCCACTCGCGCGCTGATACTGGGCCTCTTGATATGCAAGTATGCCCAGGCCATCCGTTCGCCCACTGGACCGGAACACCACTCCTGTACACTTAAACCCTACATCCGCCAAATCTATTTGAAACTGGACATCTTACTAGGCACGGGTTTTTGTGGGAATGCCTACGGGTTCAGGGATTTATTCCATTGCAGCATAATCATTCATAGGCATCACAAATATGCAGCTCGGCGATCCACCGGTGGTCAGGCTATTCGTTGATGTTGGGCCCCCGTGGATATCTTCGAGATGTCCAGTCTATATCCGACTAATCCGAACATCTCACTAGACTGGAGGGGTAGGTGGTTGATCGCAGATGCATAACAGCCGTATAAATCGATGGGGAAAGTCCTAATACCCCCCATTTATAACCGGATTTGCCAGTTTGCACTCGAATCTTCCATCATGCATGTCAACACCCGTAGACGGTAACGTATATTCGTGGTTAATATTCTGCGTGTCGCCGTTGCTCTAATATGACGGAATAAGTTGCCTAGGGTCTAGGGCTCAGGCGTAGGGCTCATTCCGTCCTCTAGCTCAAACAAACAAACCAGGGCAAACGCCATCAACACTACCACCCATGGCAGACATCGCATTGATCACCGCGTCAAATCCGAAGCCGTTCTAGCACAATTCTGCAGGCCTCCACCAAGGGGGCCATCACCGGGTATATACATGCCCTGGCCCGGATCAGTCCGGGGTAGAGTACATATATCCCCCCTGCATGGTCTCCCCCGTCATCACAACTCGGTTACGAGGGCGGATATCGCACTTAGTGCTGTGAGGGAAGGTGATCTCGCCCACGTCCCGAGTCAGATGAATACATGTAGCCTTCTTCGTCTTATAGATAAGGTAATATATATACCGAGTAGTCCTTCACCGATCCGTCAAGCGCGGCGTCTAACCACCGAGTCCAAGTTTCCCGCTACGTGTTTCTTTCTTTCTTCTCAATTGTCCCTTATTCGGCACTTCGCTCACAATGGCATCATCCTTCAAATCCCACCAGCATCCCCAGGCCAGTGTCGCCGAAAAGCTCGGGCTCGCGCTGGCAATGGCAAATGCTAGTACGATGCCTTCTCCCCCATTACTTGCTAACCGCCCGCTGACGGTAAACAGTGCGACTTGCCTTCCAGAAGTACCTCGTAGCATCCATCTCCTGCCCTCCGAACGGTCCCCCCAAAGCCGTCCTCGTCCAAACCGCAGCATTCCGCACTGTATTTGGCTCCACGAATTGGCGCCAACAACTTTTGACGACTGCTCCATCGTCTGCCACGTACAAGACGTGGGTTGGGGATGCGGCGCAGAAGAACTTGGGATATGAACATGCAGTTGAGGAAATATTAGGTGGTGGGTTAGAGACGCGGATAATGTGGATTGGGCCGCCGTGGAAGAATGGGGATACGAGTCGGAAGGTGCTAATATACATCCATGGCGGAGGGTTTGTAATGCCGATTGCCTCCGGGCAGCTACAGTGGATGAGGTTTTTGAAGGAGGAGGTGAGAAAATCCCATGGACAGGATGTGACTGTCGCGGTGGTGGAATACTGTAGGTTCTACTATTGAGGAAGGAGGGTATTTGCTGACGTGAGTGGCAGCAACGGCCCCGGGGAAGGTGTTCCCTACTCCGTTCCACCAAGCTACACTGGTTTTGAACTATCTTCTTGCGGCGGGGTGTCCTCCATCAAACGTAGGTCACCACCGCTCTGGCATTTCTGATCACGCTGTAACCAAGTTTGTTTAGATTTCCATTGCCGGAGACTCTGCAGGTGGCCACGCAACGCTCTCGATACTTTCACATATTCTGCACCCTTACCCCGGAATCACACCCGTGTTACCTCTCTCCGAGCCGCTCGCATCCGCAATCCTCATTTCCCCATGGGTAACCATGGCCACAGACTCGGACTCCTTCACTAAAAACCAAGACGTCGACATTGTTACTGCGAAGATTGCAAAGTACTGGGGAGACCTAGCGATGGGCCTGGGAACAACGCAGAACGAAGCAGCTTGTGGGCGGTACCATGCGGAAGCTTTGTTGGCTCCTGAGGATTGGTGGAAGGGTTTGGAAGGTGCGGTCAAGTTTGTTGGGATTACAGCCGGGAGGCACGAGACATTGGTGGATCATATCTTGGAGCTCGATAAGAAGATTCGCGCTCAAGGTGGGACAAGGTTCGAATTGTTTGTGGGCGAAAAAGAGGTTCATGATGGACCTTGTCTGGACTTTTCGGCGGGAAGACCAGCGAGTGAGGTTACGCTTACGATGGCGAGATGGTTGGGGGAGTGTTTTACGAGTTAATTCTTTAAGACCTGGTGGGTGCAAGGGCGCTTTATATTCGGGCCTTCGGGAGGTATTGTACGAGTATGAGGGTTAGGGATCGTCGGGTTCAATTGCATGCGGGGTGTGTGGATTAGCCTAAAAGAACTGTATTATTCATTGAATATCAGATCTCTATCCAATAAGCATGAGGACTTCAACCTCCTCCAGTGCGAAGCATAAATAACCTTCAAACCCCTTCCTTCCTCATCACCCAAAAATCACACCAATGTCCTCCCCGCTCCAAGGCAAACTCGCCATCATCACCGGCGCCTCCCGTGGTAACTACATCCCCACCCCTTCACTTACATCACTAACACAATCCAGGAATTGGCGCGGCAGTAGCCCACAACCTCGCCTCCAAAGGCGCAGACCTAATCCTAAACCATTCCTCTGCATCCTCCGCCTCCGCCTGCGCCGACGTCGCCTCCTCCCTCTGCACCCTGTACCCCACCCTCTCCATCACCGTCATACAAGCCGACATCTCCACCACCACCGGCCCACGCACCCTTGCCGCCGCCGCCTCCGGCCGACAAATCGACATCATAATCAACAACGCCGGCGTCGCGGGGAACTACTACCTAGCCGAAGTCACACTAGAGGAATTCGAGCGCCAGTATAATACTAATGTCCGCGGGCCCTTGCTGCTACTGCAGTCTGCACTCCCCTTCCTGCCCAGCGATAGATCGGGTAGGATCGTGAATGTCAGTAGCATCTCAGCAACGCTGGGTTTGATGGCGCAGAGTGTGTACGGCGGTACCAAAGCGGCGTTGGACGCGATGACCAGAACGTGGGCGAGGGAACTGGCGGAGAGAGCGACGGTTAATAGTGTTAACCCCGGTCCGGTGGATACGAGGATGTAAGTTTTTTCACTTCGCACTGGGGGGAAGAGGGAGGGGGCTGATGGGATAGGTATGAAACTACGTCGCCGGAGTTTCAGGAGCAGATGAGGCCGTTTTTGGGGGCTACGCCGTTGGCGCAGTTGAGTGAAGCTGAGAAGAAGGGAGTGTATAAGGATAGGGTGGAGTTGTGTAAGGAGACGGGAGGACGGTGGGGCACGCCTGAGGAGGTCGCGGGGATTGTGGGGATGTTGTGTTCGAAGGAGGCGGGGTATTGTACTGGGCAGGTTGTGTGTGCTAATGGGGGGATGGTTTTTATGGGATAGATAGTGGGAGGGATGTTGGATTATAGATATGGTGTTTAAATGAATATAAGGTCTACGCACGTTTAGAAGCTGGAATTGGTACTAACTCATGAAAATACTGGGACGCACTCGATAATATCACAGCAGCAACGTGGAAATAGATCATATCAAAGTTATTGCAGCTCATCATATAAAGTTCAAACTTCCAATCATACATAAAAGTACAAACCCCAAACCAAAAGAAGCTAATAGTACAAGTAGGTATCATATCACACTCCTCCGCCATCCCTTCCCTTCATTGCCCTATCATAATCTACCACCGTCTCCTCCTCGTAGTCGCCGTAGATCCCCGCCCATCAGTCCCCCTCATCCTCCTCGTCCCTGCCGCCTTCTGTCCAGGACGCCCAGTAACAGTTCCCTTCAACTTCAACAACGCGCCAGAGATGCGATCGCCGATGGACGGCTTGCGTTGATGGTGTGTCATGGGCTGTGCAGCGGTGTGGTGGGTACCGTGAGTGCGTCTTGTGGTGGTTGTGGTTGCGGGCCGCGGCCGGGTGAGCCGCGATAGGAGAGAGGGCTTCTTGGTGCGTGTTGTGGTCGTCACGGGCGTGGTGCGGGCAGTGCGGCGGTGAGAGCGGCGCATTTTGGTTTAAGTAGAAGTGGTAGCAGTAGGTATTAGCAGGTTTTGTTTTGAGTGGTAGTAGTAGTAGTTTGTTTGTGGGATGTATTGTTGTTTGTGAAGAAGGAGAAGGGATTATCGGCGGCAAAGGCTGGTCGCTTTATACAGCCTCTTTGCTTGCTCTAAAGTCCCTGCTTCTCCTGGAGTGTCGTCGTTGGTGGTTCAAAAACAAGGTTTGTACACGATCGGCGCGAGCCGTCATCGAAAGGTCATGGTGTTTCTGGAACGTCATATAGAAGGGAGTTACTTGATCCCAGTCGTACAGGGGTTGACGTCATTCATGATTATCACTCGTGGTGGATGCGATTGGTCGGCGCTGCTGCGAGCTGCAGGCTGCAGGTCCGAGGTGCGCTGCGAAGATGTCTCAGCTCTTGGTGACTGAGTTGTCGAGTGCAGCAATGGGAGATCTGGTCACTTGTACCAGGCTTTGAGGTTACAACACTCGGCGAACGTGACCCAATATTTTTGCAGATACACTCATCGAGTGACGAAAGATACAGATAAGTAGAGACAGGTTGTACGACTGCCATCTATGATGGTAGGGTACGAAGTGGGATGAGGCGAATTTCCTTGGGCTTCAGTAAGGAAAGCGGTGAGATCGGGTGAATTGAAGCGCTAATATATTAGCAACAATATTCTTAAATATATAATGAAATGAACGCGTGAAGGATTTGATTTATTCCGTAAAATTAAATCATTGGCCCAGGTGGCGGATTCAATGCAAGAGGTGTAGACATCCCCTAGTAGATGGACTCGCACAGCTGTGGAAGATTGGGAGATCTGGAGACCCGGACCCCAAAATGGGACAGATATTTTCCTAGAAGCACTTCTACCGTGACACCTATTTCAATGAAACATCTCCTCAGGGACTGTGACACACATTATATCTTGAGAGACAAGCACCACTGGTGACAGGTGATGTTGTAATCTCAAAGCCCGGTACAGTGCACTGCACTTCCACAACAGGCAAGGTAAGTTCTTGCACGACAATTCAATTGACTTTATGAACCTGTTACCGCGCGCTACAAGCCGATCGTGTTGTATTGTTGACTCTATATCATGCGTGTTGCACAAAATAATATCCTCTTGGGAATTGTTTGCGCTGAAGTCGAGGGGCCCAGTTGTCTAGTTATGCACCTGTTCCCTTACCCATTCGGCCCCTACTATTGGCGTTATGATGTTCCATTTCATGAGATATGACTAAATCGGCCAAAGTTTACGGGATTCTCGTCTCATATGCATTATTAATTGTGTTTTGTTTTCATGGAGACTTTTTACTATTGTATACCGTTGAGAAAAGGCTGTCCTCAGTATACGTTCTAGCCTCGTTTTAAGCACCGGTTATACACGCGAGGGGAAGTGGAAACGATGCACACACGTGTATAGCAAACTTGGAAGACACTACTATACAACCGAGGAAAAACTGTTCTTTCAGATCCCCCCATTTTCTCTCAAAAGTACAGACACAAAAAGTACTCTAAAAAGATGAAACCCCAAGAGCACATCAAAACAGGAATACTAGCAGGACTGGGGAAGGGAAGCACCTGACAACTGGGAACATAAGATAACGTAAAGAAATAAACCCCCAAAGAAAAAGAAAACAGAAAACCTCATTCACATCCCTAAAACGGGTCAGCGCCCTCCGGATTACCGCCAATGATGCGAAGGAATTCGGCTCCAACACAATCCAGTTTCTTTCTTAACTCTTCAGCCTCCTCTTTCCGATCCTCGTATCCGGCCCACTTTCTCTTGGTACCGTCTGGTCCCGCAATTCTCTTCATTTCTGCGCCGACATAGACCGCTCTAGCAAGGCAAGCCTTCAGTCCGTCTGATGCCTTCTCAGGAGAAATGTTAAGCCATTCCTCGAACCGTTCCTTGAAAACAGAAACAGCTTCATCCCAAACGCGGCAACATTCTTTCACATCTCTTTTGAAATCCACAACCCCGAACTTGTATTTCTCCTCAAACCCCTCAGAAGAATTGGTCTGAAGCATTCCTGGTGGCGGCGGAAGCGGTTGAAAAGCCGGGCTTCCACGGATGGAGATGTGAGCAGTTCGGAAAGAGTGTAGGAGATGGTCATACTCGAAGGCAATTACGTATGCAGATACAATGGATGAATCCATGAGAAGACAAAGACCAGCTGCACCTACACCAGGCAGCATGTGAACGGTTCCAAATATGTGATCCCATTCGGAAGCTAGAAACTTGCATTGATACATCAGCTGCATGTACGGGATGCTCTGTTGCTTTTGCTTTGCACAGGCAGGTACAATAGGAATAGGGAATGCTCTGAGGGAAGGAAGAGTCGATGCTAGTGTTGAGGTTGAGGTGGCTGTGGATGATGACGCTCCAGTCGACGATGACCCAAGTGTTGAAGTCGAAGCATTGCTTCGAGAAACCGGCGACGCTGGTTGTTTATCTTTATCTTCATTAAAAGATGGCGGGAAATGGCATTCCCTGAGTGGAGAGGGAATGAACGGTTGTGTCGAATTCGTTGGGGAAACTGGCGACGCTGGTGATGGAATTGGCCAGTCTGGTGAGGATGCCAAAGAATTTCCCGGCGAGGTTGTCAAAGAAGTGCCCGGTAAGGGCGTCAGAGACGACCCAATGGGAGAGTTTTGGGGAACTACTAGTCCAAGAGGGGGAGAAATTTCCGGTAGAGGTGGTGGAGGTCTAGCCTTCCGACCCTGGGAGGAGCTCAGGATAGATTCCGGATGTGATGATAGGGCTGAATGGACTTACGCGAAGAGAATCGAACATTACGGTCTTGGATTTCGTGAAGAAAGATTGACTGCAGCGGGAGATGCAAAATCCTAAGACAGTAGATGTTCTCAGCCAAAATTGACTGCTGTCGAAGGGATATGAGGATGAAAATCGATGGATGTAATGAGAAGGAATGTGATGAAAAGGAATGTGACGAAAAGGAAGAGAGAAGGAGGGAGAGAGAGAATGGGCTGGATAATAGCCCTGGGGGAAGTGGCCCCAAAGGGTTGAATAAATATCGAAACGTTCTCATCTATTTTGGATAT